>SL_5KL_010_SEDDRAFT_10000040_pt1 | contig 66830 bp, 54 predicted proteins | sample SodLakKL_010_SED_FD_9118 | JGI IMG/M metagenome (IMG submission 9118)
ATAACAGACCAAGAAAGCGATTAGATTATTTAACACCTAAAGAAAAATTAGAAAATTTATTGTTTAACAAGAAAGTTGCATTTGCAGCTTAAATCTACGAAATAAAAGTAAACATTACTGCAAGATTACCGCAGGCAAATATTGTAATATTTTTCAGGATAATAGTGATATTGCAAAAATCATTATTATTTAATTTAAATTTTTTCAGGCATAAATTCATTTTGCAAGTTTATTAATATTAATTGGCTATTTAAAAATATATAAATAAAAAAATTCAGTATTTTTAGTTAAATTTGTAAGTATTGATTTTTAATATAAAAAAAAGTTATAAATAACGCAGAAAATGATGATGAGGCAATAATTTTTATGTTTTTTATTTGCCTCTATGTTGTTTAAACTATTGATTTTTAAATACCACAATTTAATTGGGTTTTCATATTACTATTATAAAAATAAATAATTTCAAGTTAACTAATTTATGAGTATAAAAATATTATGGGTTGATGATGAGATAGATTTATTAAAACCACATATAATTTTTCTTGAGGAAAAAGGATATACAGTTTCTACCACTAATAGTGGTGATGACGCACTTTATTTGATTAATAAGGAATATTTTGATATTATTTTTTTGGATGAGAACATGCCCGGGCTTACCGGCCTTGAGACTCTTGATGAGATAAACATCAAACATCCGGGTATTCCTGTTGTTATGATAACAAAAAGTGAGGAAGAAACGATTATGAATGAAGCTATTGGGAGTAATATTGCGGATTATCTTATTAAACCTGTTAATCCCAATCAGATATTGCTAACAATTAAAAAGAATTTGGAAAACCGTAAGCTAATTGATGAAAAAGCTTCCATGTCATATCAGCAGGAGTTTAGGGATATATCAATGAGTTTAAGCAGCAAACTGGCTTATAGTGAATGGAAGAATATTTATAAGAAGTTGATTAGCTGGGAGCTTAAACTACAGGAGTCGGATGATCCGGGTATGAAAGAGATCATTCGAATGCAGAAGTCTGAAGCTAACAATGTTTTTTCGCGTTTTATAAGTGATAATTACCTTGATTGGATCAGCGGGCGATCGGAAAAAAGGCCTGTTTTATCACATACCTTGATTAAAGATGCTGTTTTACCATTATTGAAAAGAGAAGAAAAGGTTTTTTTTATATTGATAGATAATTTGCGATATGATCAATGGAAGGTTTTACAGCCTTTGTTGCAAGATATGTACAGGGCCGAGCTAGATGATGTATATTGCAGCATTTTGCCCACAGCTACTCAATATTCACGTAATGCCATATTTGCCGGTTTAATGCCGCTTGATATTAAAAATAAATATCCTAAATACTGGATTGATGAAGGTGATGAAGATTATCGCAATAAGTATGAGGGAGAACTACTGGAAGAGCAGTTCAAAAGACTGGGAGTAAACGTTAAGTTTTACTATAATAAAATATTAAATCTTGCTGCAGGCAAGAGATTTGCTGAAAGTATTTCCAATTATGTTGGAGCACCTTTTAATGTGTTGGTATATAATTTCGTTGATATGCTTTCACATTCACGTACCGAAATGGAAGTTATTAAAGAACTTGCCGGCGATGAGCCGGCTTACCGCTCATTGACAAGATCATGGTTTTTGCATTCACCGCTGAGAGACATAATAAATTATCTTGGTGAAAAAAAGATTAGTATAATACTTACTACCGATCATGGAACCATACAAGTTAATGAACCTACAAAAGTTGTTGGAGATAAAAATACCAATACAAATTTGCGCTATAAAACCGGCAAAAATCTTCAATATGATCCCTCAGAAGTCTTCGAAATAAAAAACCCGCAGGATGGCTTTTTGCCCCGCACAAATGTCAGTTCCAATTATATTTTTGCCAAGGAGGATCATTTTTTTGTTTATCCAAACAGTTATAACTTCTATGTAAAATACTACCGCAATACTTTTCAGCATGGTGGTATTTCTATGGAAGAAATGTTAATACCTTTTGTTTACTTGAGACCCAAATAATAAGAAGATAATGAATATATATCGCTGCAAATCGGAAGTAGAATTAAGATATATAGGAAATAAATTATTGGAAAAGCATCCTGACAAAAGGATATTTGCATTTTTCGGGCCTATGGGTGTTGGAAAAACCAGTTTTATAAAGGTTTTAAGTGAATTGCTTGGAGCCGGCAATAAAACAGCAAGCCCGACTTTTTCAATCATTAATGAATATAAAACTTCTAATGGCAAATCAATTTATCATTTTGATTTTTATCGTATTAATGCCGAAGAAGCTTTTGATATAGGGTATGAAGAATACTTTTTTAGTGGAGATTATTGCTTCATCGAATGGGGGGATAAAATCAGGCATTTATTGCCTGACAATTCAGTAATAGTTGAAATGAAAGAAGTGGGAGGTTTTAGGGAGATTTCATTTAAATAAAACAAAGAGAAAATAATTTTAAAATAAGGATATTTTACAAGATGGCTTAATTATATTTTAATTGATACATTAAATAAAAGTTAATTTATGGAAAAGTCGAACAAGGAACATCCCTATCACAACCATGCGGGAAAATATCTTCCTCAAGAAGAGATGCTTGAAGTAAAAAAACAGAAAGATTTTTTAACCATAGGTATACCCAAAGAAACTACTTTTAATGAAAATCGTGTTGCCTTAGCTCCCGAGGCAGTTAGTTTGTTAACACAAAACGGGCATAAGGTTTTTGTTGAGTCGAAAGCCGGTGATAATGCCTATTTTTATGATAAATCATATAGAGAGGCTGGTGGTGAAATAGTATTTGAAAAAAAAGAAGTATATAAAGCTGATATCATCTTAAAAGTTGCTCCGCCAAATGAAGAAGAACTGAAATATTTCAGGCCGGGGCAGGTTTTATTTTCAACTATAGCACTGACAATGCAAAACGAGCATTTCTTCAGGGCATTAATGGCAAAAAAAGTATATGCTGTTGCTTTTGAGTTAATAAAAGACAGGGCTAATGTTTTATCTTTGGTAAGAAGTATGAGTGAAATAGCTGGCAATACATCGGTTCTTATAGCTGCCGAATATTTAAGTAATCCTAAACATGGAAAAGGTATTATGTTTGGTGGATTTTCAGGGATTACACCTACTGAAGTTTTGATTTTGGGCGCCGGCACAGTAAGTGAATTTGCTGTCAGGGCAGCTATGGGGCTTGGTGCATTTGTCAAAGTTTTTGATAATTCTGTCTACCGGCTGCGTAGAATGCAGAGTAATTTGAATTCCCGAATTTATACATCCATTATTCAACCCAAAGTTCTTTTGAAAGCCTTGAAAACTGCAGATGTTGTCATTTCTGCTATTCATTCGCCTGAAGGGCGCTCCCCGGTTGTTGTCTCTGAAGAGATGGTAAGCCAAATGAAATATGGATCTGTAATTGTTGATGTTAGTATTGATCAGGGTGGATGTGTGGAAACATCCAAAGTTACAACTCATTCCGATCCTGTATTTAAAAAATATAACGTCACACACTATTGTGTTCCAAATATAGCTTCGCGTGTTCCAAATACCGCATCCTACGCTTTTAGCAATTTTTTTGCCCCTGTTCTTATTAATATAGGAGAAGGAGGAGGTGTTGAAAACCTTCTTAAAACCGATCCCGGAATCAGACATGGAGTGTATATCTACAATGGAATACTTACAAATTCCTATATCGGGGAGTTGTTCAAAATACCCTATCAGGATATCGACTTATTAATGGCTGCATGGTCGTAATACAAGATCAACAAAAAAAATACTTGCCTGGTTATAGATTTTTATCAATTTCAAATATTTGATTCAAGATTGATAAAAATATGTAAAAACCCATTATCAGAGGAATTGCCATAAAATTATATACTGCCAAACTGATTACAGCAAAAACTATAATTATATACCTTAATAAGTTTTTTTTCAGCTTCCAGGATTTAAATTTAAGGGATAACATCTTCAATGGTAAAATAAGCAATGTTGAACTTATAATTGTCAATAATAGTAATGCATTGAAGCTGTTTATGATAGAATATGCAAAACAGTGCAAAAAGTGGTTTTCTAAACCATAATGAGCGATAAGAGGAAATGATGATATGAATAATGCATTGGCAGGAGTTGGTAAACCTGAAAAATGGTCATCATATTTATTGTTAATGTTGAATTTTGATAATCTTAATGCCGAAAAAACCACTATGAGAAATGCTAAATATGCCAAATAATCATGTTTTGCCGGAATTCCAAAAACACTTGCCTGTGACATATATATATAAACTATTGTTGCAGGTAAAACTCCAAAACTAACTATATCGGCCAGCGAATCAAACTCCTTGCCAAATGAGCTATGTGCATTCAGTAGTTTTGCAATAAAACCGTCTAAAAAGTCAAGTAACGCGGAAATTATTATACAAAATGAGGCTAAGTAGAGTTTATCAGAGAATACCAAAGTAATGCCAATACAACCTATTAATAAATTCAACCCGGTTAAAATATTGGGTATCTGTCTTATAAGCATTTTTAAAGGTAAAAATCAAGTTTAGTAAAAATATTTTTGTTACTATGTTGAGATATCTGTAAAAGCAAATTGATAAAACAGGGTGCATCAATTGCAATACAATTCTTTATAAAACATCTAAAAGTCTAAATTAAATGACTGAACAGGCATTAAAGTGTTTGTTATTTTTTAACCTCTCCAATTTTTTTCTCAACGGATTTAACCTTACTTTCAATACGGCTTTCCGAACCTTTTCTTATGTCAAGCTTTATATTGGAGTAAACCCTGTTACAGTCATGCTCCAGTATTTTGTATGCTTTGCTTATAATAGCCAGGATTTCTTCCATTGTATCGGCTTCTATGATAGTTCCCATAGGTGTGAGCCGGTAGTTAATGCCTGAATCATCGATCATTTTAATAATTTGACTGACATGCCCGCTAACGCTTTCACCTTTGTCGGTGGGAAACATGGCAAACTCTGCAAGTACTGACATAGATTATCTGTTTTGTTTAAAAATGTAAAGATAATAAACTAATCTATTGTGCCTAAATTTCTAAATTGAAATTTACAAATAACAAAAAACATAAATAAACCGTACTACATAGATGATATTTTTCTGTTTTGTTTTAAAATAAGCAGTTATTTAACTGGGTTTATTTACTCACATATTTATAATTTAATTGGTGTTAGTTTTCTCGCTGCACTCGGCAGTAATTTACAATTTGTTATTTGTTTTTTATTAATTAATTATTTTAGAGTTTTTGGTTGTATTAAATCAGCTACAGCTTAAAACAGAAAAACTATATTTTTGATTAAAATCCTAAAGTTTTCATCATTGATTCAGGGCTTTGCTCTTCGGCAAAAAGTTTTGTTGTATATTCCCCTTTTTTGTTTTTATCTATTAATAAGATTTTAGGAGAAGGTATAAGGCAATGTTGTAGTCCTCCGAAACCACCGAGAGTTTCCTGGTATGCTCCTGTGTGAAACATGCCAACATATTGAGTTATATCTTTGCGTATTTTTGGCAGAAATACTGCATTAGCATTTGCTTCAGAATTATAATAATCTTTACTGTCGCATGTAAGCCCTCCCAGGTTTACTCTTTGACACTCGGCATTCCAGTTGTTAATAGCCAGTAATATAAATCTTTGTTTATTTGCCCATGTATCGGGTAGTGTGGTTATAAAACTACTGTCTATCATATACCAGGGTTCCTGATCATTTTGTTGCTTTTGGTCAAGTATTGAATAAATAACAGCTCCGCTTTCGCCTACAGTATAAATACCGAATTCGGTAAATATATCCGGTTCTTCAACATTATTATCAGCGCAGATGGCTTTTATTTGTGTAATAATTTCTTCAGTCATATATTTATAGTCATACTCAAATCCCAATGAATCTTTTATCGGAAAGCCACCTCCTATATTAAGGGTGTTAAGCTCGGGGCATATTTTTTTTAACCGACAGTATAGAATAAGGCATTTGTGAAGCTCATTCCAGTAGTATGCTGTATCTTTGATTCCAGTGTTAACAAAAAAGTGCAACATTTTCAGTTCAAACCGGGGGTTATTTTTTATTTTTTCCTTGTAATAAGGTATAATATCTTTATACCTCATTCCCAGCCTGGAAGTATAAAATTCAAACATCGGCTCCTCATCCGTAGCTACTCTTATTCCAAGCCGGGATTTTTTTTTCAGAATGTTTTCATAAAAATCAAGCTCTTTTTTATTATCAAGGATGGGTATAATGTTTTTAAACCCATTGTTTATTAAACCACATATTTTTTCTATATAATATTGTCTTTTGAATCCATTACATATTATATATTTGTGCTTATCAATAAGTCCATTATTGTATAGCTCTTCCATTATATGTATATCATTTGCCGACGATGTTTCTAGGTGAATATCGTTTTTCAACGCTTCCTTAAAAACAGGCATAAAATGAGAGCTTTTGGTACAATAACAATAATGGTATTTTCCTTTGTAATTAAATTTAGCCATTGCATCATGAAAAAGATTTTTGGCTTTCTTTATTTGCTGGCTTATTTTGGGTAAATAGAATATTTTTAATGGAGTTCCATGTTGTTTGATAACATCCATCAGGTTTATATCATTAAAAAACAGCTTATTATCAACAACTTTAAACTCATCCTGGGGGAAGTAAAAAGTTTGTTCAATTAAATCAATATACTTGTTCTTCATTTTTGGCAATAATCGTACTAATGTGTATTTTTTATTTAGTCAAGCAGGCTGTGGTCATATTATTTTTATTCTCTTGCTGATTTGAAAAATCTGCCCCATCTGATATTTGACGGGAAGCTCTTGTCTGCATCGAGAGAAAGCCATGTAAGTATTGGCCTGCCAATTATGTGGTCTTCAGGCACGAATCCCCAGTGTCGTGAATCAGCTGATTTGTGGCGGTTGTCACCAATCATAAAATAATAATCCATTTCAAATGTATAATTGTTTGTGGGTTTTCCATTAATGTATATTGTTTTGTTTTTAACTTCCAGGGTGTTTCCTTCGTATGCTGTTATAATTCGTTCATAAAGTAAAAGGTTATCTAAAGATAACTCAACTGTTTCGCCGCTTTTTGGTATCCATAGCGGGCCGTAGTTATCACGGTTCCAGGGGTAGTTTCTGCTGTGAGGGAATACACGTAATCCTGATTTGTCAGATTTTTGTTCATCAATTTCAAGGCTTTTGACGAAATCATATTTTTTTACAGTTTCAATCATTTCTTTTGTAAATGGAAGTATATAATGAGGTCCGACGCCTGCTTGTCTTCTATCAGCATCAGAAATATTAAGCCTGTTAAAAAATCGTTTGCCCAACATAGTACCATCTGTTATCAAATGGTAATTATGTTGAACACTTTCAGGGTTTTCTTGGGCTACATCATTGATGTATATTTGATTACTTCGTATTTCAAATGTATCACCCGGTAAGGCCACACATCTTTTTACGTAGTTGTCTCGCCTGTCAACAGGATGGCTTACCACTTTTCCAAATTGCCCTGGGTTGTTGTTAACGACCTTTCTTCCCAAATCATTTATAAACATACGGCGCTCATACTCCGAATCAAATGATTTGTCGCCGAGAATTGACGGATTTTGATTTACCTGCCTTTTTCCAATTTCCATTATGGTGGTATAATAATCGGGGTTGGGCCGGTAAACAGGAACAGTGTCGCCTGCCGGAAAATTAAAAACTACAATGTCATTGTGCTCTATTTCACTTAACCCTTTCAAACGTTTGTAGTTCCATTGAGGCCATTCAAAATACGATTTTGCATTTATTATTGGAAATCTATTCTGTACAAGCGGAAAAGACAGCGGTGTTATAGGCATTCTTGGCCCATAACTGACTTTACTTACAAACAAATGATCTCCGACCAGTAAAGATTTTTCCATTGAGGATGTAGGAATTTTATAGTTTTGAAACAGGAAAATATTGATGATATAAACAGCAATTAGTGCAAAAATCAATGCATCAATCCATTCTATCCATGCAGGAGTTTTACCACTCTTTTTTTTACGCTTCCAAAAGTTCCAGGGAATTTTTTTTGTTATATAAGCATCAAAAATGACAGGCAGACCTAATAATAACCAATAGTTGCCGATCCAAACCACAACCAGTATATAAATCAAAGAAACTATTGCAAATTTTATTTTTGATCTGAAGGGAATATTTTTTATAAAGTTATACATCATATTTGGTTTTAAAATTTAAGAAGATCTTTCATTGTAAGAAAACCTTTGTTTTTAACTGTTAATTCTGCAGCCATTACAGCTCCTAATGCAAATCCTTTTCTTGATTTGGCCCTGTGGTGCAATATGATTTCATCTGCTTCAGAGTCATATTTTATTGTATGAGTTCCGGGCACATTATTTTCACGAATAGCATCTATCTTTATAGATTCTTTATCGGATTGTTTATTAAGCTCCCATTTTGTTTTTCTTTCCATGTTGCCTGCAATGTCTTTAGCCAGGGCAATTGCCGTACCGCTTGGAGCATCAAGTTTTTTTGTATGGTGAATTTCGGTAATATTTACATCATAAGCAGTTTGTGTATTCATTATCTTTGAAAGATGTTGGTTAAGCTCAAATAATATATTCACTCCTATGCTGAAGTTGGGAGCATAAAAAAAAGTTTGACCTTTTTTGCTACACCAGCTTTTAATTTCATCTATTTTATCAAGCCATCCTGTAGTGCCTGAAACTACCGGTATGTTGCGCTTGAAACATTCGATGTAGTTGTTAAATGCTGCTTCAGGGGTTGTAAATTCTATTGCCACATCGGTATCTGACAGTGATGAAGAATTGAAATCCTCACCCGTAACGGCAGGGTCTATTTTTGCTGAAATTTTATGCCCACGCGATAGGGCAATACTTTCAATTTCCTTTCCCATTCTGCCATATCCTATTAATGCTATTGATATTGAACTACTCATACTTTTTTTAACTAAGTTTAAAATGAGATATTATTAATAATTAAAAATTAATTGTTAACCTTAACCCGGTGTTTGAATATTTGCCATAATTTACTTTTTCTATACTCGGTTTCATACTCATTGAGAGATCTTCGCTTATGTCAAAATCCATAAGATGTGCATCAACACTGGCATCAAGAATATTAAGAATATAGAGTGCGGCTGCAGCTATATAAGTTATTTCCAGGTTTCTGCGATAATAATCTCTTGCCCTTCGAAGAACATCTGCATCATATTGCGGAAAATCGTCTTGTGTATGCGGGTTGCCATCAACCCTGTATTGATATGCCTTTTGATATTTTTGATAATAACTGTTGTTAAAGTCAAGGAAATAAATGACTGCACCAAATCCGGCATAAATAACCGGAACTTTCCAGTATTTCTGGTTGTAAATTTGCCCCAAACCGGGCAAAGTTGCCGAAAGCATCGCTGCCCTGGCAGGAGAAGTTGGTTCTCTATAAGTCTCTTCTTGTGAAACTGATTCGGTAGTTTCTTGATTTGATAAAAAAAGTTGTTGTGTCGGTTTTGAAGAATATAGTATGCCTGTATTTTCACAACAATTATTAGCTGATAATGTGATATTTAGCAGTCCTGTGGTAAAAATGATGATAACGGTTTTCATTTTACAGGAATGTTGATTAGTGGTTTTAGCGGTTTAATACTCTTATATAAAATTTTAGCTTGCACCTATTAAGGTTTTTTATTAACCATATTGATAATTCTTTCAAAGTCATCGGGAGAAGAAAAGTTCAATATTATTTTTCCTTTTTCACCGTTTTTGGTTTTTATCTGTACTTTAGTTCCGAGTGAATCTGCAAGGTTATTTTGAACGTCTTCATAATACTTTGGCAGTGCGTTTTTTGTTTTCTTTTTTGGTGACAGGTCTGTATCTTGTTCTTTTCCCAAATTTTGCACAATTTCTTCCACTTCTCTGACAGAGAGGTTTTGAGTTATAATATCATGATAAATATTTAATTGATTTTGTGTATTTTCAACAGAAATTAAGCTTCTTGCATGACCCATGGTTATTTTTTCCTGTCTGAGCCCGATTTGTATATCTGCAGGCAGTTTTAAAAGTCTTATATAATTGGCAATTGAGGAGCGGCTTTTACCAAGTTTTTCGCTTAGCAATTCCTGTGTAAAATTATAATCTTCCATTAATCTTTGATAACCAATAGCTATTTCCAGGGGATTGAGATTTTCTCGTTGAATATTTTCAACAATAGCCATTTCGAGCATTGCATGGTCGTCAGCAGTTCTGACATATGCCGGAATATCGGAAAGGCCGGCCATTGTTGCAGCTTTAAACCTTCGCTCGCCGGTAATAAGCTGATACTTGTCGTTTTCAATTTTTCTGACAGTAATAGGTTGAATAACCCCTTGTTCTTTGATTGAATTTGCAAGCTCCAACAAGCCATCTTCAGGAAAATCTTCTCTTGGTTGAAAAGGGTTTTTTTCAATTTTATCCAAAGGCACATTTGCTACTGTACCTATAGGCAGCAAATCTTTTTCAATATCATAATTTTGTTTATTGCTGCCGGTTGAATCTTCAAGCAAAGCTCCAAGTCCTTTTCCTAATGCTTTTTTTTTGTTTGCCATTTTAAATATTTATGTTTTTTTCTTCTTTCTCCATTTTTGTCATGTTGTTATTCTGGAGTATTTCCCGTGCAAGGTTAAGATGATTAACTGCCCCTCTGGATTGTGCATCATGCATAATGATTGTTTCACCAAAACTGGGAGCTTCTCCAAGTTTGATGTTTCGCTGGATGATAGTATCAAAAACCAATTCCTGAAAATGCATCCTTACCTCACTAACTACTTGATTAGAAAGCCGTAAACGATTGTCGTACATTGTAAGTAGTATGCCTTCTATTTCAAGCTTGGTGTTTAATCTTGATTGTACTATCTTAATGGTATTTAAAAGTTTACCCAGACCTTCCAGGGCAAAATATTCGCATTGTACCGGGATTATAACTGAGTCGCCAGCAGTAAGTGCATTAATAGTAATTAATCCTAAAGACGGCGAACAGTCAATAAGTACTATATCATAATCTTCCTTGATCGTATCTACTACTTTTTTCATCATTTTTTCACGATTGGGAAGATTTATCATTTCAATTTCTGCCCCAACAAGGTCAATATGTGCGGGAATCAAATCCATATTAGGAGTAGAAGTATTCAACATGATAGTTTTAGGATCCACATCATCAATTATACATTCATAAATACTTGTTTTGACAACCTTGGGGTCAAATCCTACGCCTGAGGTTGCATTTGATTGCGGATCAGCATCAATCAACAATGTTTTATAATCAAGAACAGCAAAACTGGCTGCAAGATTAATAGCAGTCGTGGTTTTCCCTACACCGCCTTTTTGATTGGCTATAGCTATTACTTTAGTCATATATGATTATTAATAATGTTATATTATATAAATGTTAATATTTTAATTATTTCTTTATAGACAGAGCTATGTAATTATATTTTTATTTTAAACATTATTTTGACATAAAAAGTATATCTCAACATACTTAATTAAATATAACCCTTAAAATAATGTTGCAGAAAAAAATAAAAATATTCCAAGGATTTGCAAATTTACAATTTTAGGATACTTTGAAGGTCTTTTTAAAAATAATATTGATAATAAATCTGGTTTAACTAAAAGAGAACTCAAATGTTTTAAGGCGAAACAACATTATTGAATGATATGAATAAAATGTTATTTCATATCGTTTCCCTGCAATTATATTTCTTCAGATGCATTAAAAATTACTCTTCTTCCTTTTCTTCACCGTCTTGGTTATCTTTGTTTTTTGTATCATCTTTTGATGCATCGATATCTTCTTCTTCCCCAGACTTTTTATTCTCTTCCTTGTCCAAATCTTCAAATTTCACATCATCAATTCCACTATTTTGAGATTCCTCTGCAAAGTCCTCCGGGTTGTTGGATTCAATGAAAGCAAACGATTCTTTCAAAGCATCTGTGAATTTTTCAAAATCCTCAGGATAGAGAAACAGCTTATGTTTTTCATAATAAAACTTTCCACTTTGCTGATTGAACCGTTTTTTGCTTTCGGTAATCGTTAAATAAAATTCATTTGAACGAGTGGTTTTGACATCAAAAAAATATGTGCGTTTCCCCGCTCTAATGGTTTTTGTAAATACTTCCCCTCTCGGGCCTTTATTAGCTAGTTCGTCCATAGGTCCTCTCTCTTTTTTGTTTTTATTTTACTTTCCAAAAATAAAATAAATATTTAAACTTGTTAAATTTAAATAATAAAAGTTATACAAAATAAATGCTAATCTAATTACAAATTTAATGAAGATAAGGTGATTTTTAAAAGTTTTTTGCCCTCTTTTTTAAAAATAAAAATACTTTTAGATAATCCATCGATCACTCCTATATGGTTTCGGGTTTATTTAAAAAAAATGTTCAAATAATTATCACATATTCTTTAAAAAAGTTACTTTTGCCTGTTTTTTGTAACTTTGATATCAGTCAATTATTGCGTTAAATTATTGCGTTAATTGAATATTATATTTATATACGTTATTTTTGTTTTTTATGCTCAACAGAAGGCATTTGCGAGTTAAAGTATTACAAGTTCTTTATGCATTTTTTCAATCTGCTAATGATAATCTTGAAAGCGGAGAAAAAGAGTTATTATTTAATATAAATAAAACATATGAGCTTTATCTTCATCAGTTATTGCTTTTACGCGAATTAGGTTTCATAGCAGAAAAATTTATTGATGAACGAAAATATAATCAATTATCCTCGAAAAACACCCTGCAGTCAGAACAAAAGTTTACCGACAATCTTTTGCTGAAATTATTGCTTCAGAGCAAAACCTTAGATAAGGTTTGCAAAGAATTTAATGTAAGTTGGGCTGGCGAACATGATCTGGTAAGGAAAATTTTTTTTCATATTCGTAAAACCGACTTTTACAGGAGTTATATCAGTTCCGGCGATAATTCATTTGAAGAAGACAAAAAATTTCTATTAAAAATATACCAGGCATGTGTTTGTGAATTTGAATTGCTTCATAACTTTTATGAAGAGAAGTCAATTTATTGGATAGATGACTGGGAGCTTGTTTTTAAGATGACCATCAAAACTTTAAATAATCTTAAAGAAGATGATCATGACATAAACCTGATGAACTTATACAAAGACAGCGAAGATAAAGAGTTTGCACGACAATTGTTTAATAAAACCATTTTGAATCATCAGTTTTTCGATCCTATGATATCTGAAAAAACCAAAAACTGGGATATAGAACGTATTGCTATTGTTGATATTATTCTTATGAAGATGGCTTTGACAGAACTGCTCAAATTCCCGGAGATACCTGTTAAAGTTACACTTAATGAATACATAGAGCTTTCAAAAATGTACAGCTCTCAAAAAAGTAAAGTTTTTATAAATGGTGTTTTAGATAAGTTGGTTATTGACCTTGAAAAAGAAAATAAAATAAAAAAAACCGGGAAAGGGTTAATTAGTAAATCATATTAGTAATTTTTTTAACTTTGTTTATCCTTAATAATCTTGAAATAAAAATAAATAATTTTATAAACCAAAAAACAAAATGATAATGAACTATTTGACGGTATTTTTAATGCAGCCTGGAGAAGAAGGAGGAGGTGGTGCATCTCTTATTTTTCTTTTGTTGATTATTGTAGTATTTTACATGTTTTTTATTAGACCACAGATGAAAAAATCCAAGGAGTTACGTAAGTATCGCGAAAATCTTAAAAATGGTGATAAAATCGTAACTATAGGAGGTATTCACGGCAAGATTGTGGAAATGCAAGATAAAACTGTTACTATAGAAGTAGAAGGACAGAATCGTTTGAAAGTTGAAAAGTCGGCTATAGCAATGGATGGACCTTCTGAGACTCTTGATTCAAAACGTTAATTAAGTTTTATAAAGATTTTTTATTTTTTAATAATTCGGTGAAAAAAATTTTTGGTTCAACCAACAATTCAAAAAAAATTTTTCCTAAAGATCCCAAAAGAAGAAAGAGGATTTATACTTTTTCTTCTTTTCTTCTTTTAAGTATACTGTTTTGGTTAACCATTAAACTTTCACAGGAAAATGTTGCTCGATTTGAGTTAAATATATCTCTGCATAATATTCCTGCAGATATGATGATTAGCAATATTAGCCATGAACGAATATTTGTAGATTATAGTGACGTGGGAATCAGGTTGCTATATTTGCTGTTATTTAATCAACCAAACAGTGCAGATTTGGATTTTTATGATTTTCAACAAATAACAAAAGACGATAAAGTTTATTTTTTTATTACAGGAAAACAAGCAGCATTAAGTTATCCTGCTTTTTCAAGAGATTATTCGGAGATTGTTTCAGTACATCCTGACACTTTATTTTTTGAAGTAGAAACAGCAAAACAAAAGAAAGTACCGGTTGTTTTTGACGGAAATATTAGCTTTTCAAGTGGTTTTAATAAATATGGTGATATTAAGTTGCAACCCGATTCTCTAACCATATCCGGTCCGCAAAACCTAATTAGCAGTGTTGATACAATTTTTACTTCTTATATCGATTTTGGTAAACTTGACAGCTCTGTTGAAAAACAATTGGATATTGTAAATCCTTTTCCCTCAGAACCAATGTATTTATCAGATGAAAAAGTTAATATAACTATTGATGTCAGGGAATTTACCGAGGCAAACTCTGAGGTGAAGGTTGAGATTGAATGTCCTGAAAAATATAGAGATAAGCTAAAAAAAGTAAGGCTGTTTCCTTCCCATGTTACGATTTATTATCTTGTGGCTCTTGAAGATTATTCGCAAATCAGTGATGAGATGTTTTCTATTAAGGCCGAATGTCCATTTGAAAAAGATAATGACAATCGTTTGAATATAAGAGTTGATAGCAAGCCGCAGAATGTTGAAATAATTCGTTTTAATCCATCCCGGACCGAATATATATTATTGCAATAATGCTAAAAGTTGGAATAACCGGTAATATCGGCAGTGGAAAAACCACAGTTTGCAGAATTTTTGAATTGCTGGAAGTCGAAGTTTATTATGCCGACAACAGGGCTAAAGAAATTATGCATAATCATGATGTCAAAAAAGAGATTAAAGAACTTTTCGGCCCTGCTGTTTTTAATGAAAATGGAGATCTAAATACCAAAAGATTGGCCAGGATAGTTTTTTGTGACAAAATGGCCCTTCAAAATCTTAACGAAATTATTCATCCCCAAATAGATAAGGATTTTGATCTTTGGTTAAATAAGCGTAAATCACATGCATATGTATTAAAGGAAGCTGCAATACTATACGAAACCGGGAGATATAAAAAATTAGACAAAATAATTGTAATTGCATCTTCAATTGATATGATGATAGAAAGGGTAAGAAAACGTGATAATGCAACTATCGAATCAGTTAAAGCACGGTTGTCAAATCAGCTTGATCAGCAGATAAAAATAAGTAAAGCCGATTATGTCATTGATAATTATGAAAACACTCTTTTGATTCCGCAAGTTATTGATGTTCACAATAAACTTCTTAAAACAAGTAAGTGAAGTTCAGATAATCTGATTATAAAAGATTTGAAATTATAAAAATAATGTTTTAGAGTGGAGCTGCTTCAACAATACAATATTGTTTTTATTTATTCATACTGTCAGTTCAAAAAACTTTATGTTATTTAATTAACTTGCCTCCTTTTTTAATTTTTAACCTGCTATTCTTGTCTTTAATGAGTTCTGCACCCGGCTTAATTATTAGCTTATTTCCTTTGTTTATTGTTAAACTGGCATTATCACCAATTTTAAAAGTGCTCCCGCTTTTTAACAGCAATGTTGAGTTGTTATTTAATATTAAGTTTGAGTTATCCTCCATTATAAACTCAGAACCATCTTTGCAGGTGAATATAGAAGGTTTGGCAAATAATCCCGATACAGAATCGCGAAATATCTGATTAGGTGTTTTACTTTGATCTATTTTTATGGTTTTGCCTTCCTTTAATATAATCTTTTCCTTCATTATTATACTTCCTGTCCAACGTACATCATTTCTAACATTATAATCATTCCATACTATATCTATCTTAAATTTGCCGCCAGGCTTTTCTGTCATATCAATTCTTAAGCCTGTAAGATAAATATTTGAAGTATTTGTATTTTGATAATATTTATAGTTTCCTCTTTTGTCAAGGCTATCGGGTAATTTAAAATTACCACCTTGTTGATAGGTGTATGACGTTTTTTGATTTGCCGGTGGAGGATTAGTACCAATATTCATTTGCCCTGAATCAGTAAAAGCATCCGATTCATCGCCCAAATATGGTAAAGCCTTATTTAACACTTTTTTGCCATTGCTGTTGTATTTTATGTTTAACCAGTGGCCATCATCACTGCTTAACATTTCGTTGTCAGGGGTATTATCAAAAAAATGAGTTGTTTGATCCTGGTAACCCGATAATGGGTTAGGCATATATCTTTTGGCTGTGTGCTGGTATCCTGATCTAACGCAATTAACTTCATGATTTTCCATTTTCATGAAATCCCAATTACCTTCAGCACTTATTATTCTTAAGTTATCTGTTTCATTCCATGGATATACTTCTTTCTCTGTTCCTTCCAAAATATCTTTACCAACCTGGATATAGCTGTATATTCCCGGGGTTCCCTTTGGGCGGCATTCATGCCACGGTTTTCCATCATAACCTATGGAGTATTCAAGATAATCCAGCTTGTTATTATTTCCAATTTGATGATTTTCCAGCCATATATATTGGTTGGAAGCGCCCGAGTCGACGTATGGCAGTTTTATTCTAACCACATCACCAGTTGTGACAAAATCTCTCAATAAAAATGACTTTTCTCCATCCTCTCTTGAAATATCAGAAGGTTTCCTGCTGGCCTGAATGGGGTATCCTTCCGGATTATGTTTAGGGCTTGTCCAGTTCATACGCCAACGTTCATAACCATTGCAAGACACCAAACCTGAATTGTAACCACCCATTAATCCATAACCTCCTTCAAGGCCAAACCAGGTATTGGTACGACCTCCACTGTAATGGTTGCCACCTGATGAGTGTAAATTATTTGCTCCAAAAAAATGGTGAGAGACTTCATGCATCACAATACCATTAAGCTGTAAAGGAATAACTTTTCTGTTTGAAACACCTTGAGCCGTGTAATTGACTGACTCCTGCTTATTTAGCTTGCCGCCGGCTAAAATATTAAAGTTTAAATTTGACATTGAAACCCCTCTTCCCCAGGTAGATCTACCGTACCTGCCTGTGGTATTCCTCCATAAAAACATAACATTATCAATTTTCCCATCATTGTTATTGTCGTAATCATCTATGCTGTTATATCCGTATAGAGTATTGTCCAATCCACCGTTTTTGTTAATCAGTTCAAAAATATTATCTATTATTTCAGAATTTGCAATGTGAAATCCGCCTCCCTGTGGATTCAGGGTTTCCAGTTTAATGTTTACAACAATAAAATCTCCTAATATAATTAAATTGCCAAATGAAGATTCATGATATAATCTTGTCATCATTCCATTAACATTATCAGGGTCGTACTCAATGTCAAGCAAATCTTCAAGGTATACCGGTATGCTTTCATTATTAATACCCTCTTTATAAGCGGGATCCCATACCCTGTTTCTGCCCGGGTATGGGTCTTTGTCGGTATCTGGATAAATGATGTTGACCATTATGGTTAAAAATCTATATTTACCCACCGGATGAAGCCTGTAGCCATCAATACTATTAAAAGTTAATTCCGAATTTCTAGCACTTTCAAACACCTGCCCTTTAACAATAGGTGAAAATGCCATAAAAACACAAAATACCAGGGTTGTTATCTTTTTCATTCGTTTTAAGTGTTGTTATTTTCTATTATAGCGTAACAAAATGTTTTTATTTTTTTAATCAAAATTATATTGAAAGTATATCAATCGTTATCAAAACTAAAGTAATAAAAAAAGAAATGCTTTAACAAATAAGAATTATAAAATCACAAAAGATTCAAAAAAAGATCTGAAATCTGCTCAGCTTAATATTATCAATATACATAATATAAAATAACTGTTTTAAGCAGGATATATGACAAAGAAAAACACATTAAAGATTGTTTCTTTTTTATACCTGACAATTGAGTGGAAAAACCAGTATTTAATTTAAATAATAATTTAAAAATATAAATACTTAAATATTAAGGGTTTAATTAAGCTTTTAATTTCAATCTAAGTTTCAGAATCAGTGCATTATCTGTACCGGTTTTGTTATTATATTATCTGGTAGGTAGATTTTCATTAAGTAGATACCCGGTTTAAGGTGTTTTACATTAATTTTTATTTCTGATTTGTTGACACTGCGATTGATGATTTTCTGCCCGTTAATATTCTACAAGTATATTTTTTTATGTTTATTTAAATATTAATTTATTTTGTAATGTTTTATATCATTACTTTTAACTATTTGTCAGTTTAATTCGATTGCTAAAAATTTTGTTTTAATGTAATTTTGGCATTTCATTTTTGAATTTCAAAAAATCTTTTTGGTAAATTAATTTTATCTATTTTAGTAAAATTATGTAATTAATAATAATTGATTTGTTTTTTCCGTTACCCGTTATATTGTAAGACGAGCACAAAATTTTTTTATGATCTTTTTTATTGTATAGTTTTTATTATTATCACATTTATAATTTATTAATACTTTGAATAAATTCGGTGTTTTAAGGTTTTTAATAACATTTTTTTTCCTTTGTTTGGTTTTCAATCCGGCAATTACTCAAAGCGGCAGGGTTTACGAGTTTCTTAATTTACCTTCTTCTGCCCGGATTACTGCTATGGGCGGTTATGGGATACCTGATACAGAAAATGATCTTAATATGGCTTTGTTTTATCCTTCTCTTATAAATGAAGAAATGCACCAACAATTGTCGCTGAACTTTGTTGATTATTTTGATGATATACATTATGGCACTGCTGCATATTCACATACTTTTGAAAGGTATGGTAGTTTTACAGGCAGGATACATTATATCAGTTACGGCGAATTTGATGAAACAGATGAACTGGGAAATAAACTAGGCACTTTCGGTGCCGGGGAATATTCTGCGATTATTGGTTGGGGTCGTCAGCTCAGCGATAATTTTTACATTGGAAGTAATTTTAAGATAATTGGTTCAGATTTTTATGATTACAGTTCATTTGGTTTGGCTGCTGATGTATCGGGAAGTTATATAAATCATGATGAATTATTTGCTGCAAGTATATTATTTAGAAATATTGGCAGGCAGGTAACTTATTATCATAGTGGAAACAGCGAATCTTTACCTTTTGAAATAGTTGCCGGGGCTTCGAAAAAATTACTTAATGCACCCATAAGGTTGTATGGTGTTGCTCATAATCTGCAGAAATATGATCTTACTTATGAACCCCGTCCACTATATAATAACAATCATTTTGAAGAGGCCGGCATTAATGATGAAACAGATATTTTTGATTTTGCTGATTTGTTGATGCATCATTTTATTTTTGGTATTGAATTTTTACCCACTGATAATCTTAGCTTCAGGGCAGGCTATAATTACCGTCGCCGCCAAGAGATGCAAGTCGAAACAAGGGCTTCCACTGTTGGTTTTTCGTGGGGTATGGGAGTAAAAATATCCAGATTTGAATTTAGCTACGGACGTGCAGACTACCATCTTGCCGCCTCTCCAAATCACATATCAGTTTCGATTGATATTGGTGACGTTTTTGAAGGCCGCAGGGTGGAAGTAGATAATGATGAATAGTGTGTAATCTTATATAGAAGTGCCAAATTATAATCTTTATTTTTTTCGCAATATCATTAACCCGTCTCTAAATGGCAAAAGAAAGTTTTCCACACGATTGTCATTTGAAATGTGATTATTGAATTCGATTATACTTTGAGTTTCCGTATCACCTTTTTCTGGCTCTTTAAGGACTTTCCCGCTCCATAACACATTATCAACCAGCAATATACCGCCCTTATTCATTTTGTCTATTACCATTTCATAATAATTAATGTAATTTTCTTTATCGGCATCCAAAAAAACCAGGTCAAAACTTTCTTTGATTTCAGGTATAACATCTATGGCGTTTTTTATATGTAATACTATTTTTTCGCTCAGGCCTGCCATATTGATATATTTTAGCGCTATATCTTCGAGCTCGGGATTATTATCAATGGTGTGTAATATTCCTTTATTTGTTAACCCTTGCGCCAGGCAGATAGCCGAATAGCCTGTATATGTACCTATTTCAAGTATTCGCTCTGGCTTTACCATCTTGCTAATAAATTCAAGAAATTTGCCCTGCAAATGACCTGATAACATCCTTGGGCGTAACACCTTAATATTGGTTTCTCTTGCAAGTTGTTGAAGTACAGGAGTTTCGGGCTCTGTTATCTTTTCAGCATAAACTTCAATATCTTTTGGTAGAAAATTCATGAATTGTTATTAAGGTTTGTAAGTTAATTTGCTTAAACTTTTGAGATCAAATATTTCATTGGCTGTTTCTAAAAGATTTGAAGAAGTTATTGAATCAATTCGTTCATAAATTTCTTTAATGGTGTTGATTTTATCATATAAAATTATATTTTTTCCCATCGATAACATTTCATTAATATTTGAATCAAAATATATAGCTGCTTGTCCTTTAAGTTGCTCTTTAGCTCTTTTTAACTGTATAGATCCAAGTTTATAATTCATAAGTTTTTTCAGCTCCTTGTATACCAGCTCAATAGTTTTTTCGTAATTCCCGTTGTCTGTGCCGATATAAATCGAAAAAACTCCTGTATCTGAATATGGTTGGTAATTACTCTCAATATTGTAACAATAGCCGTATTTTTCACGAATAGCCATATTGAGTCGCGAATTTAACCCCGGGCCTCCTAACAGGTTATTAAGTAAAATAAGTGTTGTTTTGCGTTTGTCCATTCCGGAATAGCCGATGTTTCCAATAACACAATGTACTTGATGATTATGCTTTTTTATTTCTTTTATGCCTGGAGTATATGATTTAAAAGGCTTACGGCGATTTTTGTGTTTTTGTAAAGGGAATTGTTCAAAATATTTTTTTGTCAGTTCAATCAGTTCGCTGAATTTAATTTTGCCAACAGAGCAAATAACCATTTTGGAAGTTAAATAATTTTTTTCCCAAAAATCAAGGATGTCTTTGCGTTTAAATTTTTCTATATTTTGACTGTTACCCAAAATATTCCTTCCAATAGGGTGATTATTAAATAATAGCTCATCAAAGTCATCAATAATTTGTTCTCCCGGTGTATCTTTATATGAGTTAATCTCATCAAGTATAACATCTTTTTCTTTATAAATAGCTTTTTCGGGAAAAGTTGAGTTAAATATGATGTCAGATAACAAGTCAAACCATCTTGCATAATATTTATTTAAAAAAGAGGCATATATACACGTATCTTCTTTAGATGTATATGCATTTATATCACCGCCTACATTTTCCATGTGGCTTAACACTTGATACATTTTTCGGCGTTTTGTTCCTTTGAATATCAAATGTTCTATAAAATGAGCCAGCCCCTGTTCATTTTTATCTTCATCACGAGAACCCACATTAATAGTAATACCACAATGAGCTACCGGTGAAATACTTTCGCGATGAACTATACGAACTCCATTTGATAAAGTGTGATGATGATAATTCATAATCAATATGACTTTTTCGAATTATGTTTAATCAGCCGACAGTTTTTTGCTTTTTAACCGGTACTTTCATTTTATAATCAGCATTTACCAATCCTTTGGAGATAGCGTTCAGTTTGCTTTTTATTATGCGGCGTTTAAAAGGTGTAATATGGTCGATAAACACTATTCCTTTTATATGGTCATATTCATGCTGTATTATGCGGGCGGCAATGCCATCATATTTTTCCTCATGAAGGTTGAAATCTTCATCATAATATTTGATTTTTATTGAAGGCTTTCTCCATATATCTTCACGAAGCTTAGGGAAGCTAAGACACCCCTCGTTAAACAACCATTCTTTTCCGGTTTCTTCAACAATAACCGGGTTAATAAAAACCTTTTTAAAACCTTCAAGTCTTTTATCTTCTTGTTTAAATGGTGAGGCATCAACTATAAAAACACGTAAACCTGAACCTACTTGCGGAGCAGCCAGCCCCACTCCCTGGGCATTGTACATAGTATCAAACATGTTGTTTATCAACTCTTTTAAGCCTGGGTGATCTCTTTCAACCGGAGTGGCTTCTTTTTTTAGTACCGGATCTCCGTATGCTACAATAGGTAATATCATGATTCTTTTTTTCTTAATGATTTAATTTCCATATATGATTGAAGTATAAGCGTGGCACTTATAGAGTCAACAAGCCCCTTGTTTTGTCGTAATTTTCTTTTTAAACCTGCATCCAGCATCGTCCTGGTTGCTATTTGTGAAGTGAAACGCTCGTCTATACGTTCAACAGTTATCTCAGGAAATTGTTTTCTTAAATGTTTTACAAATGGTTCAATATATTTTGTTGCGTCTGAAGCACGGCTATTCATATCTAAAGGTTCACCTACCACAATACACTCAACGTCTTCTTTGGCAATATAGTTTTTCAGATATGAAATAAGATCTTTTACATGTATTGTGGCTAAACCATTGGCAATAATTTTTTCTTTATCTGTTACCGCAAGCCCTGCTCGTTTTTGGCCATAATCAATTGCTAGTATGCGTCCCATTAATTTATTAAAGTTAATCTTCTACCAGTAATAACGGAAAATTTCTGCTAAATTATAAAAACCTATAGAAATAATATTTTACAAAATTATTATTAAAATAATACTTAATGTTCATAATTTTATTTTGTCTGATAGTTGTTGTTTGATTATTTTTGTTATTATAAAACACTGATTATAATCTTGGAAGTGGCTTTTTTAAAGAATAAATTACTGACCGGCTTATAATTCACTGTTTTAACCGGCAATAAGTTTTATCAATAAATAACTTAAACAAATAGGTGTGGCCAATATTCAGGATAAAGAAGTTTCTACCCCGCTGATGCGTCAATATAATAAAATCAAGGCAAAATACCCTGATGCATTGTTGTTGTTCAGAGTAGGGGATTTTTATGAAACTTTTGGTGAAGATGCCATAAAGACTTCAAAGATACTTGGTATTGTATTGACACGCCGTGCTAATGGAGCTGCATCTTATGTTGAGTTAGCAGGATTTCCCCATCATGCTTTGGATGCGTATTTACCCAAGCTTGTGAAGGCAGGCCAGCGTGTTGCCATCTGCGATCAGCTGGAAGATCCCAAAAAAGCTAAGAAAATTGTTAAAAGAGGAGTAACTGAGCTTGTTACACCTGGAATTTCGTTCAGCGATAAAGTGCTTGAATTGAAAGAAAATAATTTTTTGGCCGCAATACATATCCAGGATAAACAGTTTGGAATTGCTTTTCTTGACGTTTCTACCGGCGAGTTCTTAGCTGAGCAGGGTAACCAGGAATATATTGACAAGCTGATACAAAGTTTTAAACCAAGCGAGTTTGTTGTCCAGAAAAATAAGATTCAAAAGTTTAATGATAGTTTCTCCGGGAAATACTATACAACCACACTCGATGATTGGGCTTTTACAAAAGAATTTGCTGATGATTTACTTTTAAACCACTTTGGAACGATATCATATAAAGGCTTTGGCATAGAAGATTTAAATCTGGGTATTATTGCCGCCGGCGCTGTTTTGCAATATCTCTCCGACACCCATCATGATAATTTGTCGCATATTACCAAGATATCACGAATTGATAAAAATCAATATGTGTGGCTGGATAAATTTACAATACGAAATCTTGAGCTTTTATATAGCATAAATGAAGATGCATCGACATTGGTTAATGTTATTGATCATACTATTTCTCCAATGGGAAGCCGGTTATTGAAACGCTGGATTACTCTTCCTCTGAAAGAAAAAAGTATGATAACCGAAAGGCATGATGTGGTTGATCATTTGTATAATGATGATGCATTATCGGAAAAGTTGGGTAAATGGATAAAATGTATTGGCGATCTTGAAAGGCTTATATCTAAAGTGGCAGTTAGAAAAATCAACCCAAGGGAAGTGCTGCAAATCAAAAGGGCTTTAAAATCTATAGAGCCAATGAAAGATGTTTTATCAGAGACAAATAGTCACCCTCTTCAAAAAATATCTGAACAGCTTAATCCCTGTTCTATTATTAGTAAGAGGATTGCAGCCGAGATTAAGGAAGAGCCCTCCGTTTTAATATCAAAAGGTGAAGTTATTAATGAGGGTGTATCCTCTGAATTAGATAAACTCCGATCAATAAGACACTCGGCAAAAGATTATTTGCTTAATCTTAAACAGCGGGAGCTAGAACGTACAGGTATTCCATCTTTGAAAATTGCACATAATAATGTTTTTGGTTATTACATTGAAGTTACAAATACTCATAAAAATAAAGTACCCGAAGAATGGGAACGTAAGCAAACTTTAGTAAATGCCGAACGCTATATAACACCGGAGCTGAAAGAGTATGAACAAAAAATCATTGGGGCTGAAGAGAAGATACTAATTTTGGAGGAACAAATTTATAATGACCTATTAGCGGCTCTTTCGGAATATATTGAGCCAATACAAATAAATTCAGGTCTTATTGCAAAGCTTGACTGTTTATTATGTTTTGCCAATGTTGCAAAACATTATGAATACGTGAGGCCCGAAATCAACGATAGTTATGTTATAGATATTAAAGAGGGAAGGCATCCCGTTATAGAACAGAGTATGCCGGTAGGAGAGGAGTACGTTTCAAATGATGTATTTCTTGATAATGAAAAACAACAGATAATGATAATTACCGGGCCAAACATGTCAGGTAAATCAGCATTGCTAAGGCAAACAGCATTAATAGTTCTTTTGGCACAGATGGGAAGCTTTGTACCTGCTAAAAAGGCATCTATTGGTTTTGTTGATAAAATATTTACCCGTGTCGGTGCTTCCGATAATATTTCTTCCGGCGAATCAACTTTTATGGTTGAGATGAATGAAACAGCCTCAATTCTTAATAATATATCAAATCGCAGCCTTATACTCCTTGATGAGATAGGAAGAGGTACAAGCACCTATGATGGGATAAGCATTGCCTGGGCAATAGCAGAGTATTTGCATGAGCATCCTTTGTTTAAGGCTAAAACACTTTTTGCTACACACTATCATGAGCTGAATGAATTGGCTGCCAATTTTTCAAGGATAAAAAACTTTAATGTTACTGTTAAAGAGATGCATAATAAGGTGATATTTCTAAGAAAACTCGCCGAAGGTGGCAGCGAACATTCCTTTGGTATTCATGTTGCACGTATGGCAGGCATACCTTCAGTTATAACAGACAGGGCATACTCTTTACTGTCGAACCTGGAAAAATCGCATACAGTCGACGGGAATAAAAGTTTAAAGCATCTTAATCAAAAACAAAAAGACAAAAAATTAAAACAGGATGATTATCAATTAAGTTTCATACAACTTGATGACCCGCTTTTACAGCAGATTAAAGAAGATATTCTTAATACGGATGTGAATACTCTTACCCCCGTTGAAGCTTTGATGAAGCTTAATGAGATAAAACGCCTGTTAAACAAGAAGTGATATAATATTAAAACAATATTTTTTTTTAATTGCGGTAACCTAGATTTTGAAGTACCTTATCGCTAAGGTCATATTCAACATCGGTATAAAATACTGACGGACCACTTGCCTTATCAAATATTATAGCATAATTCCCTGAAGCAGCAATTTCTTCAACAGCTTCGTAAATCTTGTCCTGAATTGGCTGTATTAATTCCCGGCGTTTTTGGAATAAGTCGCCACCTTCTCCAAAACGTTGCATCTGGAGCTCTTTGGCTTTTCTTTCTTTTTCCATTATTTCTTCTTCACGCTCACGCTTTATATCATCAGGCAAGAGAACAGCTTCAGCCTGGTAGTCTTGATATAGCTTGTCTATTTCTTTGAATTTGGCCTCAATTTCTTCCTGCCATTCAGTTGAAATTTGTTCCAGCTCCATTTGTGCTGCCTGATATTCAGGGATATTATCCATAATATATTCAGTGTCTATATATGCAAAATTTTGTGCATTTGCTGCAAATGCTACAAAAACTAAAAACAATAATGAAATTGCTGTTTTTTTCATTTTTTTGCCTCCTAAAATTAATGTTATTCTGTTAATTTAATTGTTGTGTTAGTTATTGATTATTATTAAAACCAGGTAATTTATTTGCATTAAATAAAATCATAAAGAAACCATATATTTTTATGATTTTATTAATTTATTAATCAATTTCTTGTCCGATCGAGAAATGAAACTGTCCTTCATTGGCTCCGGGAATTCCGGGTATTTCGTCAAATCCATACCCCCAGTCAATTCCTAGTAAGCCGAACATTGGTAAAAATACTCTAACCCCGACACCGGCCGAACGTTTTATATCAAAAGGGTTGAAATCTTTAAATTTTAACCAAGAATTTCCTCCTTCTACAAATCCTAGTGCATAGATAGTTGCCATGGGGTTTAATGATATTGGATATCTTAATTCAGCAGTATAGCGGTTATATATATTGGCACCTATGGGTTGCATTTGTTGATCCATAGGTGTTAGCGATCTGTCGTCATAACCTCTTAAGGCAATTTCTTCACGACCGTCTATCTCCCATCCGGTCAAACCGTCACCACCCAGATAATATCTTTCAAAAGGTGGTTGGCCGATATCAGAATTATAATACCCCAAAAATCCGAATCGGAACTTCGTTGATAATACCAAATCACCTACTAAAGTGGTATACCAATCCGTTTTCAGGTCCCATTTATGATATTCAAGCCATTTGAATATTTCCTGATCGGTTGCCTTGGTGTAGTCTAAATCAGAAAACAAACTGTATGGTGGTGTTAATTGCAATGTCAATGATACTTCTGAACCTGACCTAGGAAACAGCGGGGCATCTATTGAATTTCTTCCAAACCCGATTTGATAGCTTAAATTGTTTGCTGTTCCTTCTTCAAACATAAACGGTACCGGGCTGTTTTTTGAAATATCATAATACTGGTAATTCACAGCTTGTCTGAGGAAAAAGTAATCATCGGGTACATTAAGTCTTTTCGATAGTCCTACTGATGATCCTATAATGGTGTAATAACCAAAATCTTCATGATCTCTGGGTAATTCACGTCGGTGGGTTGTTCTGTATAAAGAAAGTCGCAAAGCATTTGGTTTTTCACCACCTAACCATGGTTCCATAAATGAGAGGCTGTAAGATATATACCCCCGCCCGTAGGTTTGTGCTCTCAAGGATAGTTGCTGACCATCACCGGTGGGCAAAGGCTGCCATGCATCTCTATTAAAAAGATTTCTCGTTGAGAAATTGTTAAATATCAACCCAACTGTTCCAATTATACGACCGCCTCCCCAGCCGCCTGATAACTCTATCTGATCCGAAGATGTTTCCTCGACAATATACTCAAGATCAACTGAACCATCTTCAGGATTAGGCCTTGGATTTACATCTATGCTTTCCTGGTCAAAAAACCCAAGTTGTGCAATTTCACGATGGCTACGGATAATATCTCTCCTGCTAAACAATTGTCCCGGGCGTGTTCTTATTTCTCGTAGTATTACGTGGTCATTTGTTCTCGTATTTCCCCTTACCGTTACTCTGTTTATTTCTGCTTGCTTGCCTTCATGCATGCGGATTTCCAGATCTATAGAATCACCATCAATAGCTACTTCCACCGGATTAATGTCAAAAAACAGGTAACCGTCATCAAGATAGAGAGAACTAACATCAACACCCTCAGGATTCATGTAAATCATTCTGTCCAGCAAAGTTTGATTGTAAATATCACCCTTTTTTATGCCAAGAACCCTATCAAGCGTTTCCGAAGAATGAACAGTATTTCCAACCCATCTGATATTGCCTATATAGTAGGTTTGGCCTTCTTCAATATGCAAATCAACTTTAATACGATCGTCTTCAACAAAATATATCGAATCTTTAACTATCCTGGCATCTCTTTTTCCTATTTCATTATACCTGTTAATGATGCTTTGTTTATCTTTTTCAAAATCCTCTTCAATAAATTTAGATGAAGAAAAAATAAATCTAAGGCTCCGCTCACGAGTGTTTTCCATTAACCGCTTTATTTCCCAATCGCTTAACTCTTCATTTCCATATATATTAACAGACTTAATTCTGACACGTTCACCACGGTCAATGTTGAATACAAGATTTACGTTTTCGGGTTGAACTGAGTCGGGTTCCTTAATGTAATCAATAGTGGGTTTTAGATAACCATTTTCGATAAAATAGTCTTTTATAGTGTTTTCAGCTCTAACCAAAAGATTTTGCGTTACAACGTCGCCTCGTTCTAAATCAAGTTTTTCTTCTAGGTTTCTTTTATCAGACCGCCTGACCCCCTCGAGTTCATATCTTGCCAGCCTGGGCCTTTCCTCAAGATCTATATTTAAATATATAAACTCATCTTCAATTGAAGTTATCGAAATTATTACATTTTGAAATAATCCCTGTTTCCACAAATTCTGAATAGCTTCGGATATTTCTTCCCCCGGCACTAAAATTTTATCACCGGCACTGAGCCCTGATACCATTAAAATTATACTTTCTTCAATATTCCTGGCTCCCGAAACGGAAATTCCACCTATAGTATACTCCCTCGGATTGTCATAATCTACGCTTATTTGGCTATCATCAATGTTATCTTGAGAAATAACCTGTAATGACAGAAATAGTAAAACAATTGATGTTATTATTATTTTTTTTGACATTATTATACCTGTTATTCTTAAAAGTATATCAAATGGTTTATTTATAAACATTAAAAGCTTTTTAATTAATAATCGCTGGTTTTTCCAAAACGTCTATCTCTTTTCTGATATTCAAATATTGCCTGGAAAAAATCGTGTTTTGTAAAATCGGGCCATAAAACAGGGCTAAAATAAAATTCACTATAAGCAACTTGCCATAACAAAAAATTACTTATTCTTAATTCGCCGCTTGTTCTTATTAACAAGTCAGGGTCTGGAAAATTGCTTGTTGTTAAATATTTTTCAAAGATGTTGTTATTAATATTTTCCAATTTGATTTTTTCTTCTTTAACATCTTTTGCTAATTGTTTTGCTGCATTAACTATTTCCCACCTGGCACTGTAGCTTAATGCAACGATTAAATTTAGTTTGTTATTATTTTTGGTTATGTTTAATGCTTCTTTAAGTTCTTTCTGACATTTTTCGGGTAATGTCATTAAATCACCTATTGTATGTAGCTTAATACCGTTTTTGCAAAGCTCCTGAGATTCTTTTCTAATAACACTTACAAGTAACTCCATAAGTGTGTCGACTTCTTTTTTAGGCCTGTTCCAGTTTTCAGTGGAAAAGGCAAATATAGTGATATAGGGTATTTGTAGCTCTCCGGCTGCTTCCAGAGTTTCTCTGACTGCATTAATACCATTTTCGTGTCCGTAAATACGTTCTTTCCCTCTGCTTTTTGCCCATCGGCCGTTTCCATCCATAATAATAGCAACATGGCGGGGTACTTTTTTATAATCAATTTTTTCTTTAAAATCCATGTTTTATTATAAAAAATATTCTGTTTAAATCGATCCAAATATGCAAATTTCTTAAAATGTTTTGATAAATAAAAACTTATAGTATAAGTTTAAGATTTTTTAATTATAAGGTGAGAACGGACAATCATCCTCCCACCATTTGGGAAACCTGAATGTTAGAACAAAACCTGCAAAAGAATACCAATCTTTTCTGTTAGGATTTCCGCGCATCATATTAGTTTTTTTTCCATCACTTATAGATCTGTCTGAAAGCTCGCGTGCCAGGGGCGATAAATCATCCGGATCGGGGTATATAGTACTGACATCGTCCAGATAGTCTGTTGTTGTTCTTCTCATGCCCCACTCAAGCCCCCCGGTAAATCGTTCTGTAATATTGAATTTATATCCAACACCAAAAATAAATGATGCGGCATATAAGTCATATGGGTTATTTTCGGGATAATTATCACTATATTGCCCTTCTGTACCCAGTGGCTGAAGGTCGTGCCATTTATTATTTTCATCTTTTGCCTGAGGATTAAACATAAACCCGCCTATACCACCGAAAACATAGGGTGTATGTGTGCTGTTGAGGTCTTCAGGATTGAAAGGCAAAAAGTTAATCTCAACCTGAAGCGAAATTTCAGCTATTGATGACCTGAAATGAAGATTGCGATCTTTATTATAACCAATAACAGCATCATCAGCTTCGACGCTTCCATAATAACCATTAAACCTAAGGCTTTTATGATCATCAATATTATAACGATAAAGACCACCAAAGGCGAATCTTGACATCGCAAATTGCCTTGAAGGATTCAAATCACCCAGGTAATATGATAACCCGTAAAATCCCCCCAATTCACTGTTTTGCCCGTATAAAAGCATAGGCAGTAAAAACAACAGTGTAAAAAAACCTTTTTTTGATATTTTCATTACTTCAATTAGAAATTACAATAAAAAATATTGCACTAATCATTATGTAATAGCTAACGCAAGTTGCTGGTCGATATTTTTTTGAAAACAAAAATTATATAATTCTAATATAATCAAGATATGTTAAAACCAAGGTAACCCATAACCGGGGCCAAAGCCCGAAAGCCTATAATACAAAGTAATAAATCCAAACATATATGAATCATTTGAACTCGAGCCACCTCTTTGTTGACCGGGTGCAGTAACATTTTCGCCCAGTGAATTGTTGGTCGGGTTTGAAAAATATTCGCCAAGAGCAATTTTTTGCGGATCATCTGGCCACATTTTCCTGTAAATAACAGGATCTATATATGTTGAACCAACGTCATCAATATAATTTGTCCATGTTTTTCTGAATCCATATTCCAAACCAACAGAAAAAGTTCTGTTTATCTGAAACAGGACTCCTATTCCTAAAGGCATGGATAGTTGAATCTGATTGTATTTATCGCGGGTTGGGAAAAACCCTTGCCCTTCGGTACTTAAAGGCCTAAGCTCATACCATCCATCATCAGGCAAATCTTCATAATCTACTGTGCCATGGTTTAATTCCATGTACTTGTCTTTATTAAATTTTGCTTTGGAATTGAAATAAAAACCACCTATTCCGCCAAATGCGTATGCATAAATATTATACCCCATCCAACCCCGGGTACCGGTTATTCTTCGATAACTAGCCCCGATTCTTTCAGCACTAAAAAAATAATATTCACCTTGAAATGATAATTCAGCCAAAGACGAACGAAAATGGATGTTGCGGTTATTACGGTGAATTTGATCAGTATACCTGTCATTACCCGATATTTGACCGTATACAACATTGCTGCGAAGTGCAACATCTTCAGTAATATAATACTTGTGACCCAATATTAACGAAGGCCTGACAGCTTTAAAGTCAAAATCACGAATATATTGACTCCCTACATCATCTGCCCCACCCAAGTCACCCATAAAACCGCTTCCTCCTATGCCGAAAACTAAATGATGCCTGTCTCGAAGAGGTACCTGGCCATAATTGTCAGCAATACAAAAGAAAAATAATATTAATAAAACTGAGTAAACCTTCATGATTAAATGAAAATTAAGTTTGTGTATGAAAAAAACTTAAAGCAATGACAAAAATAGTTTTTTTTTTTAAACAGATCAATGCTTTTTGCAATTTAAGCATAGTTGTTTGTTTTTTTGGAGACAAAAAAACTTTTTTTCAATATTGGATAAATTTTAAAGCTGATAATTTTTTACAAAAAAAAAGCCTTGCCGGGAATCTGAAAATTATTTGTAGTTTAACTTATAAAAGTTTCAAGTGTAATAAGATTTTGGAATATCATTAATTGTTATTGTATATATAAATCTTTTAAATAATTTGTGTTATTGATAACTAATAATTTTTAAATTTATAATCTCTAATCAAAAAGTTTTTACCACAAAATTGAAAAATATTTTGTAAAAATCGTTGATGTTTTTTGTGTTAGCTGTTTTTTTTGTATTTTTGCACAATAATTGCAATGAAGTTGTTTTAAGAAAGGGGGCGGCTAAGTCCCCTATTTTATTACGTATACGCTATGTTAGGAAAGCAAAAAATCTTAAATATTATTAATGATTATTGTCAGGGAAGTGATATGTTTGCTGTTGATGTAAAAATATCACAACAAAATAAAATAAAAGTTTTTGTAGACGGCGATAATGATATAACTATTTCTGATTGTGCCAGACTTAGTAAACACATTGAAAGTTTTTTGAATCGTGATGAGGAAGATTTTGAACTGGAGGTGTCATCTGCCGGTGTTGGCAAACCATTGAAAGTATTTCGCCAATATAAAAAAAATATAGGGAGAAATATTGTTGTGGAGACTTATGATAATGATAAAATAAGAGGCAAGTTAATAAGTGCTGAAAATGATGGAGTTGAACTACTGTTGCTTGAGAAAGACATTGTTGATAAAGGCCGGCAAACTGCGAAAAATGAAATTAAGAGCAGGTTTATTAAATTTGAAAAAATTAAAGAAGCCAAAATAAAAGCGGCATTTTAAATTGTATAGTTTTTATCGAGACTGTATTGATATCAAAAAAGTATAATATTAAAAAGGAATATTGTTTTATTTTTAACAAAAATGGAAAATATAAATTTAGTTGAATCCTTTACGGAATTCAAAGAGTTTAAAAACATCGAACCATCAACTATGATGGTAATTTTGGAAGATGTATTTAAAAATATGTTGATGAAGAAATATGGTCAGGATGTTAATCTTGATATAATTGTAAACGTTGAGAAAGGTGATCTTGAGGTATGGCATAACAGGGTGATTGTTGACGATGACGAGGTTGAAGACCCTAACAAACAAATTGCTTACAGCGATGCCATAAAAATTGAGCCTGATTTTGAGATTGGAGAGGAGGTTTCTCAACCTGTTAAGATGAGTGATTTTGGCAGGCGGGAAATTTTGGCTATAAGGCAAAATCTTGCTTCCAAGCTCCTGGAACTTGAAAAGGATGATATATATAAGAAGTATCAGGAACGTATTGGCGAGGTTGTTACGGGGGAGGTATATCAGGTTTGGAAAAAAGAATTATTAGTTCTGGATGATGAAGGTATAGAACTTATTTTGCCTAAAGAAGAACAAATACCTTCAGATTTTTTCCGTAAAGGAGATACTATACGTGCAGTTGTTTCAAAAGTTGAAATAAAAAACAATAATCCACTGATTATTATATCCAGGACTTCACCGGTATTTCTTGAACGCCTGTTCGAACAGGAAGTACCTGAAGTGTATGATGGGCTGATAACTATAAGAAAAATTGTTAGGGAACCCGGTGAGCGTGCCAAAGTGGCTGTTGAATCTTATGACGAGCGGGTTGACCCTGTTGGTGCCTGTGTTGGAATGAAAGGTTCAAGAATACATGGAATAGTAAGAGAACTGAAAAATGAAAATATTGATGTTATCAATTATACAACAAATAAATCTTTATATATTTCAAGATCGCTTAGCCCTGCAAAAATTACTTCTATTAATATTGATGAAGAAAATAAAAGAGCTGAAGTGTTTCTAAAACCCGACCAGGTTTCATTGGCTATAGGTAAAGGAGGCTTTAATATTAAGCTCGCAGGAATGCTTACAGGATATGAAATTGATGTTTACAGAGAAACAGATTCTGATACTGAAGATGTTGACCTGTCTGAGTTTTCTGATGAGATAGAAGACTGGGTGATTAGTGAATTTAAAGCTGTTGGCTTAGATACGGCCAAAAGTGTTCTCAATTTGCCTGTAGAAGATATGGTTAAACGAACCGATCTTGAGGAAGAAACTATAAATGAGGTTATACGTATACTAAAAGCAGAATTTGATTAATTTATATAACTTTGTTTCATTTTTAATGCTTGGCATTTTTTAAACTTAAATACCTTATATGACTGAAGGCACTAAAACATTACGGCTAAGTAAAGTTGCCAGGGAATTTAACATTGGGATAAGTACTATTGCCGGTTACCTTAATAAAAAAGGTTTTAACGTATCAAGTAATCCCAATTCTAAAATTACCCAAGAGGCCTATGAATTGCTTTGTAAGGAGTTTCAATCTGAAAAAAACCTCAAAGAGGCAACTCAAAAGGCAAGGCAGAGTGTGTTAAAACGTGAAACAATTAGCCTTGATGATGATAAAAAAGATAGCGGAGACCAACAACAAGAAGCTACAAAAACACCTGAAAAAGATATAGAAGACAAGGAAGCTGAATCGTCTTCAGAAGACTTAATTATAAAAGATCTTAAATCTTCATTAGACACAAAATCTCCTGAAGATATTGAAAGTGAAGAGATAAAGCTATCAGGGCCAAAGGTTGTGGGCAAAATAGACCCCGATACAATTGCTAAAACTGAAACCAAGAAAAAGGCTGTAAAGAAGGAAGATAAGAAAAAAGAAAGTAAAAAACCCTCTAAGGCAAAAGTAAAGACAACTAAGGATAAAGAAGATAAAAAAGATATAGATAAAACCAAAAAACCGGATAAAGATAGTTTAGTTGATGATAAGAAGAAAGAAAAAGATAAAACCGTTCTAAAAGATAAAGCCGAAGCTAAAGCTACTAAAAGTGAGCCAAGTGCTGAAACGAAGGTTGATAAGCCGGCTGAAAAAATTGACAGTACTAAAGAAAAGAAAAAAGAATCATCTGACAAAGATAAATCAGAAGAGAAAAAACAAGAAACAACATTATCAGATAATCTTGAACTTGATATAAAAAAGACCTCTGAAAAAAAGGATAAAGAAAAAGATGATGTTTTAAAAACCCAATTTCAGAAGCTTGAAGGGCCTACAATATTAGGAAAGATTGATCTTCCTAAATCCAAGGAAGCACAAAAGAAACCTGTTGCTTCTTCCTCTGATGAGTTGCGTTATAAAAAACGGAAAAGAAAACGCATAAAAAAAGAAAAATCTCAGGAGATAAAACAATCTAAGGAAGAACAGAAGCAAAAAGCTGAAGACAAAAAACAAAGGCAGCAAAAGCCGCCTGCAAAAACCAAAAAGAAGTCACATAGCAAAAAAGAGCATTCCAAGCCGGATATTTCTGAAGAAGAAATTTCAAAGCAAATAAGAGAAACTCTTGCATCTCTCAGTGGCACAAAAAGTAAATCAAAAGCCGCAAAATACAGGCGTCAAAAACGTGAACTGATTCAACAACAAAAGCTTAAAGATCAGCAACAGAGCGAAGCAAATGAGAAAACACTGGAAGTAACCGAGTTTATTTCCGCTAATGAGCTTGCTAACCTTATGGATGTTAACGTTACTGAAGTTATTTCGGTTTGCATGAATATGGGTTTGTTTGTTTCAATTAACCAAAGGCTTGATGCTGAAACGATTACTATTGTTGCTGATGAATTTGGATATTCGGTAAATTTTGTTAGTGTTGATGATCAGGAAGTTGTTGATGAAGAAGAACAAGATGATCCAGAGGATCTTGAACCCAGGGCGCCAATAATTACGGTGATGGGCCATGTAGATCACGGTAAAACCTCGCTGCTTGATTATGTTAGGCATTCCAATATTATAGCCGGTGAATCCGGTGGTATAACGCAACATATTGGTGCTTATTCTGTTGAACTTGATGATAATAAATTTATTACCTTCCTTGATACACCCGGTCACGAGGCTTTTACTGCCATGCGTGCAAGGGGAGCAAAGATTACTGATGTGGCTATAATTGTTGTGGCAGCCGATGACAGCGTTATGCCACAAACAAAAGAAGCCATAAATCATGCCCAGGCAGCAGGTGTGCCCATAATCATCGCTATTAATAAAATCGACAAACCAACTGCTGACCCTGAAAAAGTAAAAGAAGAGCTTGCTAACTTCAATATTCTTGTTGAAGACTGGGGAGGTAAATATCAATGCCAGGAAATATCAGCAAAACATGGAAAAAATATTGACCAGCTTTTGGAAAAAGTATTGCTTGAGGCTGAAATACTTGCTTTACAAGCCAATCCAAATAAAGAAGCATCAGGTACCGTTATTGAGTCTATGCTTGATAAAGGAAGAGGCTATGTAACTACTATTCTGGTGCAAAACGGTACACTGAAAGTAGGAGATATGGTGGTTGCAGGTGTAAATTATGGTAAAGTGAAAGCAATGTTTAATGAACGGGGTATGCGTATTAAAGAAGCCGGACCATCAACACCCGTTTTAATGCTTGGACTTAATGGAGCAGCACAGGCTGGTGAAAGATTCAATGTGCTGAATAATGAGCAGGAAGCAAAAAATATTGTTGCAAAAAGACAACAACTTGTCAGAGAACAAGGCTTGCGTACTCAAAAACATATAACTCTCGATGAGATAGGACGAAGAATTGCTATCGGTGACTTTAAAGAACTTAACATTATTGTTAAAGGTGATGTTGACGGATCTGTAGAGGCCTTAAGCGACTCTATTCTTAAACTTTCAACAGAAGAAGTCCAGGTTAACATAATACATAAAGCTGTCGGACCTATAACTGAAGGTGACGTGTTGCTGGCTTCAGCATCAAATGCAATCATCATTGGGTTCCAGGTAAGGCCTTCCCCATCTTCGAGAAAACTCGCCGAACAAGAGGAGATAGACATAAGAATATATTCGGTGATTTATAATGCCATAAATGAGCTTAAATCAGCCATTGAAGGTATGCTTTCACCCGAAATTGAAGAAAAAATTAAAGGCAACCTTGAAGTCCGGGATGTATTCAAGATAACCAAAGTGGGCAACGTGGCAGGCTGCTATGTTCTGGATGGTAAAATACATCGCAACTCAAATGTGCGTGTTATTCGCAATGGAATTGTGATTTATACCGGTAAGCTTGGGTCTTTAAAAAGGTATAAGGAAGATGTTAAAGAAGTGCATTCAGGTTATGAATGTGGCCTTAATGTTGAAAATTTTAATGATATTAAAGTAGGCGATATCATAGAAGCTTTTGAAACAGTTGAGATTGCCAGAAAACTTGAATAATATTTATCAGTTTAAATATGATTGATCTCAGGCTTAATATTGATGGAGTAGCTGACTTTGTCAGCCATGATGAAGTTAAAATATTTCAAAACGAAACAGCTTTTCATTTTGATAATATTTTGAAAAAAACCGGGAAAGGAAAAGATGCTTTAGGCTGGGTTGATATTCCCGGGAATATCAATAACGATTTTTTAAAACAAATCTTAGAAGAAGCCGATAGAATTACGGCAAACTCTGATGTTATTGTTGTTGCAGGTATAGGAGGGTCATACCTTGGTGCAAGAGCAGTAATTGAAGCATTGAATAACCACTTTCCAATACAACAAGAAAAACACAAACATCCCAAAATTGTATTTGCCGGACATAATCTCTCAGAAGATTACCATTACCAGCTACTGAAGTGGCTTGATGATAAATCATACTCTGTAATAGTTATTTCAAAATCGGGTACTACAACAGAAACAGCAATAGCTTTTCGGTTTCTTAAAGAACATCTCGAAAATAAATACGGAAAGAAAGACGCCAAAAACCGAATTATTGCAATTACAGATGCCAATAAAGGAGCCTTAAGAAAACTTGCTGAAGCAGAAGGGTATGCAACTTATACTATACCCGATAATGTAGGGGGAAGATATTCGGTGTTTACACCAGTAGGTCTTTTACCTATAGCTGCTGCAGGATACGACATCAAACAGCTGATTAACGGAGCCTGCAATATGAAAAATTACCTTTTGAAAACTAATGATATTTTCAAAAATCCGGCCTTCCTTTATGCTACTACCCGAAATATTCTTCATAACAAAGGTAAAGTTATTGAAATAATGGCACACTATTTACCAAACCTGTATTATTTTACCGAATGGTGGAAACAACTTTTTGGCGAAAGCGAAGGTAAAGATAATAAAGGTATATTCCCTGCAGCAGTGAACTTTACTTCAGACCTGCACTCAATGGGGCAATATATACAGGAAGGTAAAAGATTAATGTTTGAAACAGTATTATTTGCAGGAAAGAATAAAAAAGAATTAAAAATTCCAAAAGATAATGATGATTTTGACGGACTAAATTACATTGCAGGTAAAAATCTCGGCCAGGTAAACTCTATGGCTGAAAAAGGCACTACAATAGCTCATATAGAAGGTGGTGTGCCTGTTATAAAATTATCGCTATCCGGATTAGATGAGAAAAATATTGGTGAACTTCTTTATTTCTTCATGATGAGCTGTGCTTTAAGCGGATATATTATTAATGTAAATCCTTTCGACCAGCCGGGAGTAGAGGCATATAAGGCCAACATGTTTGGCTTGCTCGGAAAACCCGGTTATGAAGAAAAGATGAAAGAACTGCAGAAAAGAACAAAAAAAACTCCGAAATAGTAAATCGTATAAATCTTACCTGACAAAAACTATTCAAACTTTAGCTGTTAAGACTGTCAGCGGTTTTTGCTAAATTCAAACGGCCTGTAACCAAAAAAACTGTTCATTAAATCAAATATTTTGACCTCTGGCGGTTTAATTCAAGTTTTATTTGGCTTTTTAGTATTAGTTACTAGTGTAAAATGGATAATTATTAGTTGATAACTGAGGTTTTTTCTATAGTTTAAACCACAAATAATTACTTTTTTATTAATAACCATGTATCATTATATGCCTGATATCTGGATCGTATTTTTTGAATATAATCTCTTGCGTCATCTTCATCAACAAATGAATCAACACTAACACGGTGAAAACCAAAATCAGTCAGTAGCATGAAAGGTTCAAAACCCTTTTCTTTCAGTTGCTGCATAAAATTTTCCGCATTTTCCTTATATTCAAAACTACCTAAAATAACAAAAAACCGGTTTTTATCATGAACCTCTAAGTCTTTTTCTTCAAGAAGTTCAAGCGAAACCTTTTCTTCCTTTACTATTATATCATCGTATTTAACTTTTTCTATGTCTTTTTCGGGTTTATCAATTTTTTCTTTTTCCGGTTTTTCAACAACTTTTAGCTCTTCCTGGGTTTTACAGGCAAATAGCAATGCAAAAGCAATTAATATAATTGCTGTGTTTTTAAGATTTTTCATCTGCATATAATGTATTTAAAGTTTTATTATTTAAAATTTTAGTAATAAGTAATCCCGAAAAATCGGATCACAAGTTATCCGTTATTATTATTACCTCTTTTGATCACAATATCAATAACGCGAAGCTTATTCACTTTTGTATACTCCTGACCGTTAATGGCTTAATATTAATTATTTTATTAAAAAGTAACTGTTTTTGTAACAATCTTTAGTATTAAACAATTGAAAATAAAACTCCTATAAAAAAATAAAATGTCTGGCAGGGTCAAAATACCAGTAAATCAATCACCTAAACGTATTTTTGGAGAAAAAATTTTATTTCGTGGTAAGATTATTAACAAATATCATGATTTCACACCAAATTATCAAACCTTTTTTATGATTGCACTATATTAAACACAACTACATAACTATGAAAACTTATTTTTGCAGATAAATCCTTCGTTATATGGTTCCGGAGGATGGAAACTCCTATCTGAGGTTTCCATCTCCCGGGTATTTTAGTTGGTCTTTATAATTCTAAATTCCCAACTTCTTTATTATTTTTTCAAAATCATCCTTTTTAGCGGGTTTGGTGATGTATTCATCAAGCCCCTGTTTTATATATTTTTCTCTGTCGCCTTCAAATGCATTAGCACTAAGGCCAACTATAGGAGGCAAATCAGAATACTTTTTTTTGAGCTTTTTTGTAGTAGTGATGCCATCGATTACAGGCATTTGAATGTCCATCAATATAAGGTCGTACTTGCCAGGCTCAAAAATATCAAGTGCTTCTTTACCATTATTTACTGATTCAACTTCATGGCCAATTGAATTAAGCAATATTGTTACAACTTTCTGAGTTACTATTTTATCTTCTACAAGTAATATTTTTAATGATTTTGCAGATAAAGTATCATTTGAATTTGTTTTCCTGACACTTTTAACATTTTCTTGTGCAATTTTGGCTTTAAAAGTAAACCAAAACTTACTTCCTTTACCTGGCTCACTTTCAACCCCAATATCCCCTCCCAGTATAGCTGTAAGTTCTTTACAAATTGACAGTCCTAGTCCGGTCCCTTCAATTCTCCTGTTATAATCCTGTTCAATCTGAAAAAAAGGTTTAAAAATGTGTTCTTTTTTTTCGGCATTAATTCCCATGCCTGTATCTTCAACTTCAATTTTGATGTATATATTATCATTGTCTTCAGATAAACTGTCAATTAAATTAGCATTAACCGATATTTTACCCTTTTCGGTGAATTTAGCGGCATTTGAAATAAGGTTGTTTAAAACTTGTGTTATACGATGGCTGTCACTGATTATTAACTTTGGTATTTTTGGGCTAATTGTGGTTATTATCTTAATATTTTTTTTATCTGTAAAAGGTGTATAAAGCTTTGAAGCATCATTAACAAGTTTCTCTAAAGAAAATTGGTTCATTTTTAGTTTTACTTGCCCTGCTTCAATTTTTGAATAATCCAGTATCAGATCAATGATCTCCTTTAAGTTATTGCCTGATTGTATTAAGGTGTTTAGATAATCTTCCTGCTGATGAGTTAATTTGCTTCTTTTCAATATTTCTGCCATTCCTAATACCCCGGTAAGTGGCGTGCGTATTTCATGGCTCATGTTTGCCAGAAAGTTTTGTTTAAATTTAAGCGTGCTACGAGCAACTTTTACTTCTTTTTCAAGCCTCTCTTTTTCTATTGTATCAGTGATGTCATGTCCTACTGACTGGAATTCCAAAAAACTGCCTGCCTTGTCACGTATAATATAATTAGTCCATTCCATCCACCTGAAAGCGCCATTTGGCAAGTTGATCTTATATGTGTAAGTGATTGTATCCTCTTCTCCTTCTGTAAGTAATTTAAGTTTATTAACAATTTTTGATTTTTGGTCTTTAGGAACAAGATCAATCCATTTTTGGCCTATAAGCTCTTCTGCAGGTTTTTCAATAGTTTTACAGTAAGCATTATTAACATATGTAATAGTGGTATCAGAATTAAACCGGCATATCATCTCTTTTTGCGATTGCAAAACTGACTGCAGACGCCGGTTGCTTTTTTTAAAAGCTTCTTCCGCATTTTTTCGCTTTGTGATATTTTGGGCAACACCGCGATATTCTACAGGATTATTGTTGGTTATAACGTTTTTTACGGAAATTCTAAACCAAACGTTTTTACCCGATATTGTTTTAACCCTGTAATCACTTTGATAATATTTCCCCGCTTTTAAATTTTTAATATCATTTAATAGTGTTTTTAAGTTATCCTGATGGATAAAAAAAGATAAATGAGAACCTATATATTCTGAGGGTGCATAACCTGTTATGTTTTTTATTACAGGACTCATATATGTGAATATACCTTTAGAATTAATAGAAAATATTACATCATTTATATCCTCAACGAGATCTCTGTATTTTTTTTCGTTTTCAATTAACTCTTTTGTTCTTTCTTTTACGTTTATTTCGAGGTTTTTATTAGATTCTTCAAGTTCTGCTTTTTTTCGGGTTAACTTGCGTGAAAGGTAGTACTGACGGCGGTTAAAAAATTCGATATAATAGGCTGCAACCATGTTTATAATATTGGCAGAGGCATAAACAAAATTGTATGCCAGTATCATTTTGGATGGAGTATTAGAAAACCAAATTACAGCTACATTAAATATCAGCAAAATAGACCAGCCGGCCAATGATGCCAGTAAAAAACGCAGCTTGACAATAAAATAGCCGGCTGAAAATACTAACATTAGCCCTGCATAATATATGTGATCCTCTGGTTTTTGAGTTATCATTGCTACAATTCCGCTTCCGGCTATAATATAGGCTGAAAATACCAGCCACTGCCATATTTTTTTGAAAAAACCAAAAAAAGATAACAAAAAAACAATTAGTAAAAAAGGTATTACAATTCCAAAGCGGATAAGATATAAAAGTTCTTTTTTTTCAGTTGCGAAAACAGTATCCAGTATACCAAAAAGCCCATAAATCAATATTACCAATAAAAAAGAAATTCTAAAAACACGCAACGAATCTTTAAAATAATAATCTTGATAAATTTTTTCCTGATCCTTTGGAAAAGATAAAGATATTTTGTTTATATTCATACCATCATCAATGCTTACCATAAAAAACTTTTTCTACCTGTAGTTGAAGTGATTTATTTGATAATAAACAGATATATATAGCATACAATCCTATTATGTGGCTTCAAAAGTAAACTTTTTTTATCTGAATTTTTAGGTGTTTATACGTAATATCGGTTATATTTAGTGATTGAAAAATAAAAGTTATAAAATGCAAATATGATTTTGCAGGGTTTTTCAGTAGAATGGAGTGCTCGAATGGTTTATTAAAGTTGCTTTGATCTGCTTAACTTTTATTTCTTTTTTAAGGCAATTATAAATATTGCTAAACTGGTAATTTTAAACATTACTATAACCAAAGAAGTTTCAAAAATCCCTAAAATAGGTAAAAGTAATACACCACCAATAATACCACCCAGCCATCCACCCAAAAGATCGGAGCTGTATAGTAAACCGGCAGTACCACTTAAATTTGGTGACAATTTCAGATATTCTTTGTTAGCCAGGGGAAATTCAGCTCCAACTAAAACCCCGGATATGCCGGAGAGAATTAAAAATATAATCCTCAGGGTTGCATCAAACCATTTATGAACCAATAGAGGACCTGCATTTAGAAATATCCAGGGTAATAAAAATGCAAAAACTATTACAACTACTTCTAACTTTATTATTGCCGGTGCTGCGGTTTCTGCTTTTTTAATGTAAGAAGACATCCACATACCACCTACCATTACACCGGCCATAAAGGCAGTTACCAATAATCCCAGCCAGTAAAAAATATAACCGAAAAGCACCTGGAAAGCAAAAATTAAAATCAGATCAAACAACATCCCGGCAAATCCGGTAGAAAAAATACATAATGAAAGCGCCGGTTTTCGGAAATTTTTGCTGCGTGAAGAGATTGTATAAAAAATCAGAAAAAATAAAATAAAAACCAACCCTGAAGAATATAAGTTTATTTGCGCGCCTTGTTTAAATATATTGTTAAAAGAGGGGGAGAATTTTTCATTCCAGTATACCAAACTATAAAAAACTCCCAGGGGTTTAAAGTCATGGTTAATATTATCCGTAGCTTCTTCTATATTGTTAAAATAAAAGTCTAACCAACGGGCTTGAAGTTTATACTCTATATAGCCCGGTGTTAACATATTAACTTCCAAATTACGCGCCTCTTTTCTTTCAATCATTTCAGCAGGGCTTACATCTTCAATGTTTTGTGATCGGGAAGCTAAATAAAAATTATTAATCTCGCCCGGTATAACTTTTACATATGGAAAAACACTTTCAAGAGTATTAAGTACCATAGCATTTAAATCTGCCAGCTCTGAACTTAAATAAGTCAAAGAACCGGGTAACCCCAAAATAAAAATACCATCTGATGAGAGCCTGCTCTTTGCCAGTGAAAAAAACTCTTTTGTAAAAAATCTGTTTGTATGTAAAGTTGCCGGATCAGTAAATCCACTAAAAATAATATCATAGTTTTTGGCTGCTCTTTTAAGGAAAAATCTGCCGTCAATTTTTTCTATATTAACACGGGGATCAAGGAACTCATTTTCTGTCAGTGGAGTAGAATGTTTTTTTACTACCTCTGGTAACAAAGGATCAGCTTCGGTATAATCAATTCTTGATACATCATGTTTTAAAATTTCATTTATTATGCCACCTGCACCTCCACTGAGTATCATGATATTACGGGGATCGGAATGTGAAAGCATTGGCAAATGAACAAATTCTTCTACATAAACTAAATCAGGGTTGGGTGAAGTAATTACAGGCAAGCCATCGGAAAAAAATGTGTATTCTCCTTCTCTTTCAGTTACCACTATGTTTCCATAATGAGAATTTTCATAATGTACCAGGTTATGATTTTTCCATTGCTGTTCTACAGACATAAAATGCAACTGGTCTGCATTTGAACTAAAAATAACATAGATAGTTAGTGGCACCAGGCTAAATAAAAATATACTTACAAGCCGTTTTTGTATAGTAATATTAGGCTTCCAGAAAGGCTTTATTAAGTACGCACAAATTATAAAATTTAATAACGCTAAAACAAAAGCTATCTTTATAGAATGCAGGTAAGGTATAAGAAGATAAGTTAATATTACTCCACCAACCATGGTCCCTAAAGTTTCATAAATATAAACCCTTGAAATACTAAAAGCGCTAAGCTTATCTTGTGAAGTTTTTGAAGTTTTGGATGATGAATAAAGAAAGTAAAGTTTACAACCCCAGGTAAACAAAGCTCCATGTAATAAGCTTACAGGCAGAAGTATTAAGAAAGATACGTAAAACATGGGCATTATACCCAATCCTTCGCCGGGTATAACTGACAGGTAATCTTTGAAGATGCGGGAAGCATAGATAGCTGCAATAAAAAATATTGTAAAAAGGATTGTTAACAATATAAATAAACCCAGCTTTCTCTTTGCCCTGGAAACTTTTTTGCCTAAAAAATAAGCTCCTGCAGATTCTAACAACAGCCAGTTAGCTAAAATTACACCTATTGAAAGCTCATTACCATGAAAAGTTATCACCAGTTCTCTCAAAAGAACAATTTCAGCGATAATACCGCTGAAACCCATTACAACAATTGCAAAAATTAGTTTTCTTTTCACAAAAATATTTTTAATTTAAGCCATTAATTATTTATTAGTTATGTTTTCAATTATAGGGCTTGCGGTATTTGTTGCCTTTCACAAATGTTAATGTTTTTTTTTGCTCGGCAAACCCTCATCAAACTGTCTTTTTATTATTTAATTATTATAAATGTCTCTATATCGCAGATAATTATCAGTTCAATTCTTCTGCTGTAAAATGATTTTTATATGCTATAATTTTAACTTTTCCAAATACCCTGTATTTCATAGCCACAAGATATACAAGCTCCATTTTCCATTTTATTGCTTAAAACCGAGAAATAAGCGCGTTCGATCATCTTCGTTTTACAATTTGGGCAATATGTAGAGTTATATTTATGGGCAGGCACATTACCAATATATACATACTTTAAACCTGATTCATATGCTATATTTGCTGCTGATTCTAAGGTATTAACAGGTGTTGATGGTAAATCTGTTAATTTGTATGTGGGTGAAAACCTGTTAAAATGCAATGGAACTGAGTTGCCTATATTATCAATTATCCAGGTACACATTTGTTTTATCTCATCCGGATCATCATTTAAGGTGGGTATAACTAAATTTACAATTTCAAGGTGAACATTTTCTTTTCTTATAATCTTCAGGGTTTCTAATACCGGTTCGAGGCTGCCTGATGAGATCTCACGATAAAAACTTTCATTGAATGCTTTTAGATCGACAGTAACCCCGTCCATATACTTCAGAATATCTTTTAATGGCTCAGGATTTAAGTAGCCGTTTGTATGAAAAAGGGTTAACAATCCTTCTTTTTGGGCATGTTTTGCAATATCATACATGTATTCGTAAAATACAGCCGGCTCATTGATACTGTGTGATATGGATTTACAGCCCTGGTTTTTAGCTCTATTAACGACCTCATAAGGAGAATGGATTTCGTATGATACTTCATCAGGCCCTCTTTGAGAAAGATGCCAATTGTGACAGTGCTTACACCTGAAGTTGCATGATGCTGTGTAAACACACAGGTTTCTATGACCGGGAACCATATGATACATCGGCTCCATTTCAATCGAATCAATCTGTAGACCTGCGGGAAGGCCGTAAACCAAACTGTAAAGCCTGCCATTGCTGTTTTCCCTGACCCGGCAAAACCCGGTGTTGCCTTCCTGTATAGTGCAGTTGTGAAAGCAAAGAGTACAACTAACGCTATTTCTGCCTAGCCTTTTGTAGTACATAGCTTCCTTTTTATTATTGACTTTTTTGTTATAGGTGTAATTTTTATGGTTGTATCCGGTATCTTCCGAAGAGGAAGCTATTAAATCCGAAAAAAACCTCTTATAACTATTTAACAATAAATATCCGGCAGTTAAACCGGCAATACTTTTTATAAATAGTTTCTTTATAAAACCCCTGCGATTTGTGTTTATCATAATAATATTCAACCTTAAGCTTAATTGCCTGTTATTGGACTATTTAGCAATGTCAAACATCTTACTGCAAAAAACATTTTATGCTCAATTATTAATTCCAAATAATATGGTTTATGCTTCCCATCTTCCATGAATATTATAGCCACAGAACTTACAGTTTCCATTCTTTAAATTTCTGCTTCTCACCGAATAATGAACTCGATGAATCAATCTTTCTCCACAATTGGGACAAAATGTCGAATTATTTTTATGCCCCGGAACATTACCCATGTAAACATACTTAAGCCCTGATTCATTAGCAATTCTTACAGCTGACTCTAAAGTGTTTATTGGTGTAGTTGGTAATTCAGTCAGTTTATATGAAGGAGAAAACCTGTTGAAATGAACAGGCACCTCTGCTCCTAAATTTTCATTTATCCAGACACACATTTGCTTGATTTCATCAGGATTATCGTTGAGTGTAGGTACAACAAGATTAACAATTTCAAATAACATGCCTTCATCCTTTAAAACCAAAAGTGTTTGTAAAACCGGATCCAGTTTAGCAGAACAGATTTCCCTGTAGAAGTCATCGCTGAAAGCCTTAAGATCTATTTTAACTGCATCAAGGTATGGAAGCAGTTTTCTTAAAGGTTGAGGATTTATATATCCGTTGGATACAATACTTACTTTTAAACCATTGTTTTTGGCTATTCGACTGATATCATACATGTATTCGTAAAAGATGGTGGGCTCAGTATATGTAAAGGAAATAGACATTACTTCTTGTATTAACGCTTCTTTCACAATATCTTCGGGAGTCATGTTATATTCCCTGATTTCACCGGGAGATCTTTGGGAAATTTGCCAGTTATGACAATACTTACATCTTAAATTACAACCTACAGTTGCTACACATAGTCTTTCATGTCCGGGAATAAAATGATGCAATGGTGCCTTTTCGATTAAACCTACATTGACTGAACATGGATTGCCGTATGCCTGGCTATAAAGCTTTCCTGCTATATTTTTTCTTACCCGGCATAATCCACTACTTCCATTACGAAGAGTGCATTTGTGAGGGCAGAGTTGGCATTGCACCCTGTTGTTGTCAACTGCCCGGTAAAACATGGCTTCCTTTCCACTATAAGAGAATGTGTTAAGTGCATAACTCGCAGAAGGAGAAATACCCCCACCGAGCAAAACCCTGCTATTAAAAAAAAAACTACCAACAGATACAACAGCAGCACTTCCAATTAATGCTTTCTTTAAAAATTCCCGTCGGCACGTCTTTTTCATGCAAAAATTATTTCACTCCCTATTTTAAAACTTCAACAAATCAATACTAAATGTGATATTTATATTAATGAGAATAAAAAACGGTTCAAAATGAACTATTATTATTATATAATTTTCACCCTATCAAGTGATAATTATAAAGCCTAATTAGCCGTATATAACAAATATAGGAAAAAATTAAAAAATACACAACCCCGAGAAAAACAGCTTATTTTTAAAATAAGTGTATTTTTTCATACATTTTTATGATTTTTTGGGTAAAACTGTTTTATGGCGAGAAGTTATAAAAAAAGCCCGGCTGGTTGGCCGGGCTTTTGTGACTCGGCTGGGACTCGAACCCAGGACCCCATCCTTAAAAGGGATATGCTCTACCAACTGAGCTACCGAGTCAGTTAAATAAACTAAAGTGTTATTATTTTATGAACCTTTTTGTTTTTTTGGGAGTGCAAATGTAAAGTCTATAATTAAAATACCCAAATTTTTTTCATAATATTTCGGCGAGTTTTTATGGATGTTTTATTAAGAAAGGACAGGGTGCCTTTTAAATTTCGCATTTGGGTCAAACAATTTTTTGTAGGTAACCAGTGTAAAAATTTTTTTCGTGTTTAATGTTTCAATGAGCCTGATCATTTTAGGATTAAAGTCTCCTATCCATGAGATATAAAGGTCATCATACCGGTCTATTTCTAATAATAATTCTTTAAACTTTTTAATCATAGCACTTTCTATGCCTTTATTTCTGTGGTCCGGTACAATACCGAATACAAAACCATACATTGTTCTGCATTTTCCAATCCATTTGTAATACAAAAATTTGAGTTTACCTGTCAGATTAAGTTTTCCGTTTAAATAGCGAAATATTTGATTTAATTCGGGTAGGTTTATGTAAAATGCTATTGGGCGATTATGATGGTATACAAATAAAACAATATCGGGATCAATAATTCTCTTCATGGAGTGAAAGATATTAAGCACTTCTTTTTTTGTTAAAGGTTTAAAGTGTTTGTGTGTATTTTTCCATGCTTCGTTGTATATAATCATAAAATCATTGGCATACTTTTCAATATTTTTTTTGTTTAGGGTTTCAAATTTATATCCCTGTTGTTTTATAAGCCGTTGATATTTTTTTTCAAAAAACGGGTTTAATGTTGTATTTTTATGTATGCGATAAACATATTGTTCATAGAAATTTTTAAATCCGTATGATTCAAAAAGTTTTTTATAATATGGCGGGTTATAGTTCATTAGGTATGGTGGAGGGTATCCGGCATTATCTATTAAAAGTCCCCAGTACCTGTCTTTTTCGCCAAAGTTTACCGGGCCTTCCATCGCTTCTATTCCTCGGTTAGCCAGCCATTCACGGCTTTTGTCAAACAATGCAAATGCTGCTTCCTTATTATCGGTACATTCAAAAAAACCCATTCCACCTGTAGGTTGTTCATGCGTATATGCAAGCTGTTTATTGATAAAAGCTGCTACCCGTCCTATTAAATTGCCGTTATTATCCTTAATTATCCATCTGATTGCATCGCCATTTTGAAAATTTTTGTTTTTCCCGGTATCAAAAACAGCTTCTATATCATGATCGAGATGGCTTATCCAATAAGGGTCATGGCGGTATATTATACGTGGAACCGACAGGAATTCTTTTTTATCTGCAGAACTCTTAACTTCTTTTATTTGCATATGCTTTTTTATTATTTACCTATAATGTATAACAATGAGTTATTAATGATTTAAAAAAACAAATAACAAAGTTGCAAATTACTGCTGAGTGCAGCGAGACAACGAACACCAATTAAATTATAAATATGTGAGTAAATAAATTCCAATTTTCAAATACTTAATTTAAAACACTCCGGTTCAATTTGTTCATTTCATGGATGAAGATTTGATTTATTTGTTTTTTGGTAATTGTTTTTGATCACATAAAAATATTTTTAAAGGTGTTTACAAGCCTACAATGTTAGTTTTTTGGTATTTTTCTATTGTTGATCGGCATGTTCGGTTGTTATTTAAAAATTTCAATTTAGAATATAAAACACTGTTTTATAAAATAACATTAAAAGGGGAACTCATCTTCATCATGTTCACGTGGTCCGTTTGCTTCTTCAATTGGTAATGCTTCTTTATGTTTATAGTTGCTTTCAACAAAGATAGCTTTGTATGGCTCGGTTGGGCATGCATATTCGCAAGCGCCGCAACCAACGCATAATTCGGGAGTAACTTCGGGAAGAAAAATGCCATTGTAAGGGATCATTTGTAATGCTTGTGTAGGACAATGCTCTGCACAAGCCCCGCAATCTGTTCCCTGAACTACCACAATACAGCTTTCTGGCATGAATTTGGCAATACCTATTTGAGTTGTTGCTTTTTCTTTTTTTGAAAGCTTGGTAATAGCACCTGTTGGGCAAACTTCGGTGCATTTAACGCAATCAAAATTGCAAAAATTTTTATGGTAATCCAGCTTGGGTTGCATAAATCCTTCCAACCCATAATCGAAAAACGACGGAACAATAACATTAGTCGGGCATACACCGACACATAAATAACAAGCAATACATTTACTTGTAAAATGATTGTGGCTTAAAGATCCGGGTGGTGTCACAGGATAACTTGTTCCTGTTGGTATAGATCCGGCACCAGCACTTTGTGCCAAAAGTTTATTGCTGCTGACAATCGGTATGGCTAAAGTAGCAGATGCAAGTGATATCAGGAAATTACGCCTATTTTTTCCATGATTATCAGAAGGGTCTGTAAAATTATTTTTGCCGGCAAACCTGTATTTATAGTAAAAACCATTATTAGGGCAGGCTGTAAAACAATTAAAGCAACTTACACAACGACCTTGATCAATAAACTGGTTTTTGCTGTCAAGGCACTGGGCTTTACAAACATGCTCGCATTTCATGCAACCAGAACAAGCTTTTTCATTAAAAGCAATTTTAAAAAGCGATGTTTCCGATATTAAACCTAAAGCTGCACCCGCCGGACATAATGTGTTACAGAATAACCTTCCCCGCCAAACCGATAAAATAGCAATAACCAAAAAAATTACAGTTGACACTAAAACCACATTTAATGGAAGGCTCTTAAAATCTAATGGCCTCAATGAATATATGCCAAAATTCTCTAAAACAATGTTTATTGAGTTATTTATCCAATAAATTAGTGGCTGAAAAAAAGTTACTGAAATTTTACCGAAATTACTGAAGGGGTCCAGTAAATTGATCAAAAACAAACTGCCCAAAACCCAAAATAATATTGTAACTGTAAGTATTCCATATCTTAAAATGCGATTTGAAAAGCGGCTATAGGTAAACCTTTTCTTTTTTTTTGGTTTAAGCCTTTTCGATATTGCTATAATGATATCTTGCAAGGTACCTAAAGGACATAAAGAAGAACAGTAAACTCTGCCAAAGAATAATGAAATTAGGATAATCAAAAGAAAACCAAGCCCTGAAATAGTAAAGAAAAGAGCAAAAAACCTTAGTATAGAGGGAAAAAGCTGTAAGCGTATGAAAAAATTTGACACAGAATCTATAAAAGGAGTGCTGAAATCAATAAAAAGTAAAAGAATGAAAGCAAAAACTACTAATGATACAATAATCCGAAGTTTTTTTAAATGGCGAAGATTCATATATTTAATTTTTTTTATTTAAAAATTGTTTTTTTGATTACTGGCTTTTCATCAATTTGATATATTAAATCAAACAGGTCAATTTTTAAGAATTAACTTCAACACTTTTCAGTAACATTAACAAAAATTATGGAATATAAAACTTGCTGCTATTGCGATCAGAGATATACCCTTTCGATATTACGCTTGCTAAGGTCAAGTGAGCCAATACCTAATTTTTCAGCAATACGCATATGGCCGATATTATTGGGATCAGCGCCAAATAATCGGGCGCTGGCAGAATCAATAGCAACTATATCAGGAGATATTAGAAGGCTTTTCATTCTTGTAAGGTCTGATGTAGATGTGCCCCTGGGGCCGTTTTTAGTCATAACAAGGTAAGCATCTACAATATTAAGTTTTGGTTTACGCTCAAAAAGACAAAAATCTGCAATGCATTGGTGTAAATCGTTTCTGTGATAAAAGCGGCGATCCCATACAACACCCATAAGGTTTTTCATAGCTATAGTCAGCGTTGTAGATCCATGATGCTTAAGCACAGGTACATTTATATACAGATCTGACTCCATTAGTAACTCATGTACCTTAACATTTTTAAGCTTTTTTGTTCCAGGGATATCAACATCATGGTAATATCTTTCCTGGTTGCCCGGCACCATTTGCCCATTGGCGTCATTAACTGCATCTTCTATGCCGCTGTTTTTATATGACCTTCGCCAGTTATCACATGTATTATCAAAACAATAAACTCTCCTGGCACCGGCCTCATAACAGCTCTCAATTATTGCTTTTACAAGATGAGGATTAGTATTAGCCGCACGCTCGGGAGGAACATCCCACCCTATATTGGGCTTTACAACAACTGTCTGGCCTCTTTTTACAAACCTGCTCATACCCCCGATTTCATCAATCCCCCTTTTATACATAGTAACAGGGTCAGAACCCCTAACTGCCACCAAATCAGGCAATGAGTTGCCCTTACCAAAAACATTAGAGAAAAAACCTGATGCAGTAGTAATTAAGCTGCCCGATAAACTGTATAAAAAACCTTTTTTTAAAAAATCTCTCCTGTCCATTATGTTATTTTTTATTTACAAATATATAAGAAATGTACAAAAAGTTTTAATTTTGAAAAAGATTAATGCTTTATTTTAAGTATGCAATAAAAATACAAAATCATATTAAATCAAAAAAATATGAAAATAATACCGCTTACTTCAACCATTAATATTAGAAAAACTGTCACAGCAGCTGTTTTTAATGTTTTTGCACTTGCATTTGTGTATTTGATACCTACTTTTTCTCATCTTTTGAGTTTGCCAATATATTTAATTGAGCCCATGAGGCTGATGCTTATAATTGCTATTGTTCATACTCATCGTTACAATGCTTATGCTTTGGCTGCAACACTTCCGTTGGTTTCCTTTGCAATTGCCGCCCATCCCATTTTTGTGAAAAGTATTTTGATTTCTATTGAACTCTTGTTTATGGTGTGGCTATATTATAGGCTTGCCGAACGTTATAATAATTTTTTAAGTATTTTTATAAGTATCTGGGCTTCCAAAACACTTTATTATGGATTAAAATATCTGGCAGTTATTATACTGATACCTAAAGAACCACTGATAGGAACACCAATGTATTTGCAAATTATAACTTCAATAGTTTTTAGTGCTTATCTTTTTGGTGTCTTAAATTTAAAAAATAATAAAGGCTAAAACTATCTGGTAACAGCTATGTTATCTATTGCTAATTTATGCGAAAACAACCATAATTGATGTCAATATTAATTTGTCAATTCTTATTAATAGAATAGGATTAAATTAACCTAATATATTATTTTATGATAATTGTGGATGATACCATTTTATCTGAAGATTTGCTTGATGTCTGTTTTACGTGCGACCTGAAAAAATGTCTTGGTAATTGTTGTGTTGAAGGCGATGCAGGAGCTCCGCTGACTAAAGAAGAAACCAATATATTACAACGTATATATCCGTCAATAAAGCCATATTTATTAAATGATAGTTTGCGGGCAATTGCTCAGCAGGGGCTATATGTTAAAGATTTTGAAGGCGAACTGACTACACCTTTGGTTGATAATAAACAATGTGTTTACGTTTATTATGATGAGCACAAAATTGCAAGATGCGCCATAGAAAAAGCATTTTTTGACGGGGAAATTAATTTTCGAAAACCAATTTCTTGCCATCTATATCCAATCAGGATATCGCAAAATAATGGTTTTGATGCGGTTAACTACCATAAATGGCCTGTTTGTGACCCTGCCCGCAAATATGGGGAAAAACTTAATGTTACGGTTTATGAATTTTGTAAAGATGCCCTTATTAGAAAATATGGCAAGAAGTGGTACGATAATTTTTTCGATATTGCAAAAAAATATTTTGGAAAGTAAGAGAAGTTAAAATTGAGTACTTAATTGGATCATTGCATACACTATAAATGATGGGTTATAAAAAAATAATTCTTTTGCTTTTTGTAGGTTTTGCTGCTATTCTTTTGCCGTGTTTTCCATTAAGTTGTTACTCGCAAAATATACAGAAAGACATAAATCAAAATCACCCCAGGTTAATGGTGGATTTTAAAACTGTAAACTATGATACCATATTACAACATAGTAATACAAGCAGGCAGATTACATTAACTAATACAGGTAATATACCATTGCAGGTTTACAGTGTAAGGAGTTCGTGTGGTATTTCAATTCCTTCCTGGCCCCGTTTGGCAATTGAACCCGGCAAACAAGGTTTTATTCAGATTAGTTATAATTCTTCGCATCCCGGGCCTATAAATCGCAGGCTTATAATTCACAGTAACTCGCCCGAAAACAGTAAAATAATTAAAATAAAGGGGTATGTGATGCCGACAGAATAAATGTATCACTAAAGCACCTATTCTAAATTATTCAGGTACTTCAATTTTTATTTTTACTTCATCTACAATATCAAGTGCGGTTGTTATAGTGCTAAGGTCATCATAAAGATTGCCGTTTTTGCCTGACCAATGGCTATGACCAATAGGTTTCATAATATACTCGGGTAGCAGGTTGTTTATGTTGATAGTTGCTTTATAAACCAATGCGGGTTGACTTGATGTTTTATAGTGTTCATCATCGGGGAATTTATTGTTATGCCAATAATGATTCCAGTTCCATGATTGATTAATTTCCATCATAACATTAAAAACTTCCGGTTTTTTATGTTTGGAATTAGTTTTAAGGATAAAGTCAGCTTTTGGTGTTGGACCTGTCACAGCATCAGGCATAGGGCTGTCTTTTGCAGGGATATAGTAACCATCGTTTGCTTTTATACCCCTTTTATGCCCCCAGTAAGGTAAAGCTGCAGGTCTTCTTAATGGGCCGGGTTTCCATCTGCCTGTGGAAGCATCACCATATCTGAAATATCCTTTTGCAATCGATTTGGCAACATATAAACTTTGAATGTATCTACCTGAAGTGTCTTCCAACCAGAAGGCCATAAGTGGATGATTGTGAGATTCGCCTTTTGTAAATTGAATAACTATTTTGTGTCCCGAATATTCTGTAAGAGTTTGGAATATTTTTTTGGAATCTTGTTCGTTTTGACTTTCATTTTTGGCTTGATGATTATATATATCAGGTTGAGAGAAAGCCGTAATAAGAGGCAAAATCCAGGTTATTAAAACTATTGCTGTAAAGTGGTTTCTGTTAATCATAACTGCAAAATTTAAAATTCAAACATTATTCCTATACTAGGTAAAATAGTTCCCGTTTTATTGCGTATTTCTTTTAACTCATATCGCTTATCCCCGTTTTCTATTACAGGAGGTAAGGGGTTACCATTCTCATCAGTTTCTCTGAGCAAATTAGGGGGAAGTTCAGATTTAAAATTATAAATATTTTGAATATCCAGGTAAAGCATAAGGGAAAAATTATCAAAAAAGTATTTTTTGTCGACCCTTAAATCAAGTTGGTGATAATTAGGGAGTCTTCTGGAGTTAAAAGCGCTAAAATCCAGATAGCCTTGTCTTTGAGCATCCCATGCATCTGTTTGTTCTGAAAGGCCAATATCGAAAGGTGTATAAGGCCCGCCCCCCGAAAACCTCCATTTTCCACCCACTTGCCAGTTATTTGGCAGCTTTTGAGTTGCGGTAAGGTTAATTATATGTCTGTTATCCCATGATGAAGGGATAAAATCTTTGCTTCGTATATCTTTAAACTCACTCCTAACGAAGGTATATGAAAGTATAATATTCAACCCTTCAAACCTTTGTTCACGATAAAGCAGTTCTCCGCCATAAGCTCTTCCTTCGCTGGATGATGTAACCTCTTCATCGCCATATATACCAAAATCTACTGATTTAGTTCCCAAAGGTACGCTATCATTTAAAGAAAAAGGATAATTATTATAATCTTTATAAAAACCTTCGATCGTGATTATGGTCTGGCTAGTCGGATTATACTCAAATCCTGCAACATAGTGGTCTGCACTGATGTAACTAAGGTCATTTTTTTTGTTTTTCAAACCCCCCTCATTATCCCTGTAACCAAGTGTGGTATATGATGGTAACTGAAAGTATCTTCCTGTACTGGCATTGAGCGAGAAGTTATCTCTTAATTGGTATGATGATGATATGCGCGGGCTCAATTGATTAAATGGGTTTGCCATGAGTGAGGAGTAATTATTCCCATCTGCTCTCAAACCAAATGAAATAGTTAGCCTATCATACCTGAATTTTCTTGTCAGTTGTGAGAACAAATTCCATTTATATATTTCAAGCAGGGAGTTATAATCAATAGTATCTGGTTGGTTATTTATAAATATTTCCTGGTAGGTATCATTGAGATATCTTGCGTAACCCCCACCGGCTCCGATTAATATATTGTAGGATCCCAATTCGCGGTTTCTCTCATAGCGAATTTTGTTTTCTATTTCATCAGATTCGTAATCGAATGTGCGTGGTTGATCTTCATTATTATCAGGATACTTGTATGAGAAATTCCTGAGCATATTACGACTGACAACCAGCCGGTCAATACCATTATCCCTGTATCTTCTGTAAAGTGCTCCTATAGTATAGTTCCATTGTTCATTAACTGGCAGGTAATCCAGTATAAATCTTTGTTCTTCGGTATCGTTAGCATCAAGGTTAAGGCTGAATTGATCAATTGCTCCAATGCCTATAAATGATAAATCAGAATTATCAGTCAGTTCAGTGTCGGTTTTAAATTGAAAAGCATTGTAAGTGGGCAGAAAAGGCAGCTCTAATACAGAAAAAATGAACTGTAAATAAGAACGTCTTGCTGAAAATATAAAAGTAGTATTTTCGCCAACCGGCCCATCTAAGGTTAATGCTAAGTCGCTAGCTCCAATGGTTCCCTTGTAGTTCATACGTTCAGAGTTGCCCCGAACCTGTCGAAACTCGAATACCGAACTTAATGAATTGCCTCTGTTGGCAGGGAAAGCTGATGAATACATTTCAATTTCACGAATAAAATCCACATTTATTATTCCTACCGGCCCGCCCCCGGCACCTTGTGTGGAAAAATGATTTAAATTTGGAATCTCTATCCCATCAAGATAAAAAGTGTTTTCATTTGGCCCGCCCCCGCGAATTATAACATCATTTCTGAAAGCCGGTGTAAATGCAGCCCCGGGTAAAGACTGAACTACCTTGGATATGTCGCGGTTGCTGCCGGGATTACTTTCTATTTCTGATATATCCATACGGCGCAAAGAAACAGGGCTTTCATCAATACTCTGAAACGGGGAGGCTGTAATTACAACCTCATCAAGCTCAAAGTCTTTTTTTTCCATGCCTATATCTATGTATACCGTACTATCATTAACTAGCTTATACTCTTCGGTAATTTTCCTTTCAAAACCTACAGAAGAAACTTCCAAGCGGACAGAACCCGGCTCCAGTCCCTTAAATATAAAATTACCATCAAAATCAGAAGTACTCCCAATATTAGTGCCCGAAATAATAAGATTAGTAAAAGGGATAGGCTCATCGTTAGCTTTGTTGTATATATTACCGCGTATAGCAGCACTTTGCGAATAGAGAGAAGAGGTTAAAACTATTAGTAAAACAGAAAGTATAAAAAATCTGCCTGAAAGATAAACTTTTGACATGTCATTATTTTTTGTTAAATGATGAAATTATAATACACCTGAAACACAAAAATATGTCATTTTGTTTATATTAAAGTTAAAATTTTATTAATAATCTTGTAATAATATTTATTTGGCGGTTTAAGGAAGTTGTTAAAAGAAAAAGCTATAATCAAAACTTTATTTAGCAGAGCTATTCAGGCATTAGTATCATTATTTTCAGGTATAATAACAAGAGATCTCATCATTGACAATGTCAGTACCGGAAAAATTATGGTAAAGATAAAACGCAACCATGTGGCATCATATAATCCCGAAAGAATCATTGACCAAATCAGTGAAAGGAAAACAATATCTGCTATTATAACAAACAAATTGCCGGGGTCTTTTTTTATGAAGCCGGGAAATGGTAGTTTTTCTGTTTTTATAGCTCTGAATTTCAAAAGCCTGTATGAACTAATAACCCAAATAAGCGGAAGAATATAGCCGATAATTAATCCAACAATTTTTAAATCAAAGTAACCGAAAGAGTAAAGAAACCCAAACATAAGCTGACCCAAAACGGTTGCCCTGTAATTACCACCTTTTCCTGCAGAAGAATCAACAGTAAAATGAACTATTTTATTTGGGTGAAATTGTTTTTGTTCGTCCATTTTATATTATAAGATTGAAAACTTAAAAAATTTTATTTTAAAACGATTTTTTGATAAATAATGTTGTTTTGAATGTTTTTATAAATACAATTGTGTATACTCAGTTATTCAGTAATTTTTAGCTTTTAATTTATTAAAATTTTCATGGTTTTAAATTGTGATAATTTATTATCAAAGATAATTTATAAAGCAAACAGTAATTGTGAAAATAATAATAATTTAATCCACCTTATGTTTAAGTGGCAAGTGCAACATTTTTTTTAAATTACCTAAAAACACTTTAATAGGAGTTTTTGTATTGTAGTTTTATTTTGCATAAAATATTATTAAAATGATTAATTTTATTTTCGGTCAAAAATAATCCTCTGTTATGTTCTCATTAATTTTTATATTTTTTAATATCTTCGCTGATTGATACAACGATTTGCCGGATAAAAATTCAAATTATGGTTTTTATATTATACTGATTTTTAAAACTATAAAAAATGCTTATTTGTGAAAGAAATAATTATTAACGCGTCGGGTATACATAAGTCATACGGTACTTTAGAAGTTCTTAAGGGCGTGGACTTGCAGGTTAACAAAGGTGAGGTTGTTAGTATTGCCGGTGCTTCCGGTGCCGGTAAAACGACTTTACTACATATTATAGGTACACTTGACAGGTGCGATAGTGGTGTTGTTGAGATAGGCGGTGTTAATGTATTTAAGTATAATGACAAAAGGTTATCTGATTTCCGTAATAAATCGATAGGCTTTGTATTTCAATTCCATCATCTGCTGCCTGAATTCACTGCTTTGGAAAATGTTTGTATTCCTGCATTTATAGCTCGCAAATCTAAAAAACAGGCAGAAAAAGAAGCCAGGGAATTATTGGGTTTAATGGGTCTATTAGAGAGAGAAGAACATAAGCCCGGCGAATTATCGGGGGGTGAGCAACAACGAGTGGCTGTTGCAAGGGCATTAATAAACAAACCGGAAGTTGTGCTTGCTGATGAGCCCAGCGGAAACCTCGATTCTGAAAATTCAGAAGAATTGCATAAATTATTTTTTTCTCTGCGCAAAGAATTAAATCAAACATTTGTTATCGTTACACATAACAAAGAACTTGCAAAAATGGCTGATCGTAAAATTACACTACACGATGGATATATAGTAAAATAGTGTAACTTGATGTTTAATCATTATCGAGCAAATTTTCAAATTCTGATTCATTAATTAAAGAGATATTTAACTCTTCAGCTTTTTTTCTTTTTTCCGGGCCCATATTATTACCTGCCACGATATAAGTTGTTTTGGCAGATATTGAATTTGTAATTTTTCCGCCATGTTTTTCTATTGTATCTTTGAGTTGCTGTCGGGAGTATTTCTCAAACACACCGGAAACGACAAAGATTTTACCATCAAGGCGATCACTTTTTTTTGATATTTTATCGGTTTCAAACTGTAGTCCTTTGCTTTTAAGCCTGTTAATGATTTTAATATTTTCATTATCTTGAAAAAATGAGATAATGCTGCCTGCAATTTTTTCGCCTACTTCCGGAATTTCTAGCAAACTGTTAAAATCACTTTTTATCAAGCTATCTATACTTGTGAAGTGTAGTGCAATCTTTTTTGCCACGGTTTCTCCTACATATCTGATTCCTAAAGCATACAGCACTCTTTCAAAAGGTACTGATTTTGATTTTTCAATTGAATTGAGAATGTTATTAACGGTTTTTTCTTTGAAGCTGATTTTTTTGGTAGTTCCGTAGAGTTCGTTAACAATGGTTTTTTCGAGTCCGTAAAGCTCTTCAAACGTAAGATCATAAAGGTCGGCTATGTTTTTTACCAGGTTATTTTTAATTAGTATTTCGGTACGTCCTTGCCCAAGGCTTTCAATATTCATTGCCTTACGGCTTATAAAATGCTCTATTTTGCCAAGTATCTGAGGTGGACAGCCTTTCTGATTCGGACAATAATGTAAGGCTTCGCCTTTATTTCTTACCAAAGCCGTATTACATTCAGGGCAATTTGTTGCAAATATTACAGGACTGGCATTTTTTTCTCTCTGCTCAAAATCTACTTCAACTATTTTGGGTATGATCTCTCCACCTTTTTCAACTATAACGGTATCGTTTATATGTAATTTCAGTTCATTTATTTTGTCGGCATTATAAAGAGAAGCTCTTTTCACTTTAGTGCCGGAGAGTTGTATCGGCTTTAGAACGGCAACCGGTGTAACTGCACCTGTTCTGCCTATTTGGTAAGCAACATCCAAAAGTTTTGTAACTGCCTGCTCAGTGGGAAATTTATAAGCTATTGCCCAGCGAGGTGATTTTGCCGTGTATCCTAACTTCTCCTGTTGTTTATGTGAGTTAATTTTAATAACTACCCCGTCAATATCGTAATCAAGCTTTTTTCTTTCTTTTTCCCAGTGGCTTATATACTCAAATACATGGTTCAAATCTTTACATTTAGCAGTAAATTCAGAGGTTTTGAATCCCATTTTTTTAGCCAGCATGAGGTTGTCAAAATGATTATCATAAGGCAGGTTTTCGCCAAGTATATTATATATGTATGAGTCCAGGTTTCGTGATGCAACTATCTTAGATTCCTGAAGTTTAAGGCTGCCTGCAGCCGCATTTCTTGGATTTGCAAATGGTTGTTCATTGTTTTTTTCCTTGATTTTGTTAAGCATTATAAAGCTTTTGTGAGGCATAAAAATCTCACCTCGTGCCTCAAATATATTAGGCATATTGTGTTTTTGAAAAAGTTTCAGTGGTATGCTTTTTATAGTTTTAACATTGTTGGTAACATCATCACCCTGATAACCATCGCCCCTTGTTACAGCTCTTGCAATATAACCATTTTCATAAATAAGCCCAATAGCAACACCATCAAACTTTAATTCGCACACATATTCAAATTTGTTACCAATAATTTTTCGTACCCTGTTATCGAATTCCTGTAGTTCCTTTTTACTGTAAGTATTGCCCAATGACAGCATTGGGTATTTATGTTTTACTGTGGCAAAATCTTTTGTAACCTGCCCTCCTACTTTACGGGTAGGAGAGTTGCTGTCCTGCAGTTCAGGATATTGTTTTTCCAGCTCGATAAGCTCCTTCATAAGCATGTCATACTTATAATCGCTTATTTCAGGCCTTGCAAGTACGTAATAATTGTAATTGTGTTTGTTGATAATATTTGTAAGCTCCTCTATCCGCTTTTTTGCATTCTCAAAATTCATTTATTTTGCTTTTAAAACTACAATATTGTTTGTTTATAATGATTACTAAATTACATTTTTCAATGAAATGAAATTGGAAAAATTAAAAAAAAGGTTGTTTTTGCAAAATAACTTGTATCTCGAAGCAAGTTAAAAAATATTTTGCTTATTTGCTGGGGAAAGGCAGCAATTTAGTTAGATAAAATTCAATATAATAAAAGCTTTGTATGCCGGATAAATTTATTATATCATGAAAAACCGAGACTTATTAATATAAGACTATAATCCACCGACAAGTATTCTCAATTCATGTAAGTTAATACACATTACAGAGATTTTTTCCTGGTTATATATAATTTGCTCATGTGTTGATCCAAAGGGATGAATAGTTGACTTATCAGGATCAGTAGAAAGCATTATAAAGCTGCTGTTTATTTTTTTACTATAATTTATTAATTCTTTATAATAAGATTTTCCTTTTGTACTAAAAGTTTCAGTATAGTGGACACCGTGTTTATCAAAAATTTTCTTTACCTGGTGTAGGTCACCTTTGATCCGGTTTTGACTAAATTCATCGCTTTGATTATCTAAAAAAATATGAAATTTAGCATTAAATTGTTTGTGTAAAGTAACTGCCCATTTTACTTTTTGTTTCGACCCTTCTTCAAGGTCTAATGGAAAAATTATATTGTTGACATTCTCTTGCCCGGGTGGTTTTTGAATTATAAAAATAGGCACAGGTGAACTTTTAACAACTTTTAAAGCAAAACTTCCAAGTAGAAACTGAATGCCTTTCTTTCCGTGTGTCCCAATAATGATATAGTTGGCATTAATTTCTTCGGCCACTTGGCCAATAACCGAAAAAATGCTTCCCTCCCTTGCAATATAAGTTGCTTCAATATTGTGTTTTTGCTTAATACTATCGGTTATTACAGTCAATTTTTCATTGACATGTTCAATTGGTTTGTTCTCTTTTTGAAGATTTTTTTTTGTTTTTTTATTAATAACGTGTAAAACACAAATGCTAAAATTTAAATCTTTTGCTATTTTTATAGCATTATCAATAGCATGATCACCAATTTTAGTAAAATCTGAAGGAACTAGAATTGTGTTACTTTTGTCGTTTTGCATGATTGTGGTGATTTATTGGTTTTTACAATTTGGATATGATTTTTTTAATTTATACGTATAAAAAAAATTTATGTTTGTTGATTATTAAATAAAATTATACTATAAATATGATTAAAATAATTAAAAATTAGGTTGTTTTTTCACCAAAAGTTGCTTCTAAAAGAGCCAAAAGTTCATTAATTTTTGACAGGTTCTGTTGTTTCTTGTCGTTTAGAAGTCTTCTTGCAGATTTTGTAAAAAACTTATGAGATAATACAAAATCTTTTTGGTTCAAATACCAATCTCTAAAAGTTATTTTTTTTTGACTGTTTTCTCTCCATTCGCGATGTAATTTTAATGCGGTAATAAAAAAATCATCTCTGCCAAGATAAAAGAGGTCGGCATCACAAATAATTTCATCAAGTTTATCATTGGGGTTTTGAGGCATTTTAGTTGCCATTATCATATCACAAATTCGTTCAATTTGTTTGTTGGTATAGTCATATTTTGGTAATACTTCCCTGGCAAAATCACAACCCAGTGGTTCATTGTAATCATATTGCCACAAAAACCCTGTGTCATGAAATATTGCAGCAGTTTTGAGAAGCACAAGATCTTCGCCGTTAACATTTTCTTCTTTTGCCAAATATTCAACACATTCACAAAGGTCAATTGTATGTTTGTGGTTATGGTAATATAAGCTTGGCTTTAGCTCTTTTTTTAATTTGTTAATTACAAATTCTTTTACTTCTATATATTTCATGATAATTTTTAATAAGCGAATTTGACAAATAAAATGACCAAAATATTATTACTTTTTTAAAACGCCCTGTTTAGTTAAGATAAAGTGTTATTTCATGTTAAGTATAATATCAATAAGTTTTTTATTGGGTTTTTTCCCTGAACTATCGGCCGAATATTCTTTTTTTATCCTGTTAACAAAATACATTTGATATTCATCAGAATGCTTTGCCGGCAATTTGCCCCTGTAGCTGCATACAAAGTAATCTTTTATAATATTGTATGTTTGGCCTGAAATATTGATTTTATTGGCTTCTCCTTTATCTTCAAGCCTACTTGCTGTGTTAACGGTTTCTCCCCAAATATCGTAGGTAAATTTGTTTTTCCCAACCACACCCGCAATAAGTTCACCTGTGTGAATACCTATACGCAGGTCACAAAGCCATTGTTTTTTTCCTGCTTCCCTGATAAAATCCAATATTTCAAGTGCAGCCAAAACGGCATCAAACGGATTGGTTTTATTTGGTTCAGGAATTCCCCCTGCACACATATAGGCATCGCCCATAGTCTTTATTTTTTCAAGGTTATGATCAGCACAAACTTCATCAAAAAAACCAAAACTTTTGTCGAGTTCATTAATTAGATGCAATGGATTTATAAATTGAGATGTTTTACTAAAATCTTTGAAGTCCATAAACATTACTGTTGCCAAATCATAGTATTTGGGCAGAACATGTCCATGAACTTTAATCTCCTGGGCTATCTTATATGGCAATATATTGCGTAGTAATTTGTCGGATTTTTCTTTTTCTATTTCAAGCTTTTTTTGCTGATTTGCTATTTCCGAAGTGCGTTCTTCTACTATATTCTCAAGGTTTGCTTTAGTTTTTACCAATTGACGGTTAGTGATCCTTATTATCAAATATATTATTATAATAATCAAAAAGAAATAAATAATATAGGCGGTTTGGGTTTTATACCAAGGGTTCAAAATTTTAAAAGCAAATCCGGCAATAAAACTTTCGTTGCCAAGAGCATCCTTACCTTTAATTAAAAACTTGTAATCGCCCGGAGACAAATTGTTATAAGTTTTAGTAGTTTCATACGACCATTTTGACCATTCTTTGTCATGATTTTTAAGATAAACACTATAAAGGTTTGCTGCCGGGTTAAACAAACTTGGCAATGTATAATTAAAATTAAATGAATTTTTTGTATACTTATATAAATTTGGTGTTATATTATTTATACTGTCATTCATTTTTTCTGCATGAAAAATGCTAAAATCATTCTTTTTATTTGCTCCATAATAAATTCTCTTGTTGTTTACCCTGATGCTTCTGATGTATGGGTTTGTTTTGCCTTGCTCATAATCTAATGAATTTAATTCAAGCTTGAAAAGAGTATCATCGCCTCCGAACCAGGCAGAACCTTTTTGGTTTTCCACCATTATAGCATTTATAGCCGTTTGCCAAATAGGCAGTAACCGAAAATCAGTTAAATTGAGTTTTTTAAAATCTTTTAAAAAAAAGAGCCTTCTTTCTCTATATATTTTTGATAAAAGTTGTAAATAACAGTTGCCAGACTTATCAATTTTTATCTTCGAAAAGGAAAACTTTCTTTCTAAATACCGGTTTAAAATATCTGAAACCGGCACAAACTTTCCATTATTGATATTATCCGAATCATCATTTTTAAATATGTAAATTGAGTTATGAGATAAGAAAACAGGAAGTCCATTTATTTCCAACGGCCTAAGTGATAAGTTTTTTGGTATACCATGCTTTTGTTCAAAATGGTAAAAATCATATAAAATATTTTCGTCATTTTTTAGGAAAGTATCAAGGTTGTTAAATTTTAAAAATAAAATACCACCGTCTATATTTGCCAACCAAAATTTTGCAGAATGACCTTCGTATATTTCGTATATTTCATAATCCTTCAACTCATTTAAATATTTGATAGGTTTTAATAGTTTCTTTTCTTTATTATAATGCAAAATTTTTAATCCTTTTATACCGCCGCAAATAATTATTTCAGGATTATAATTCGACCTTTTCATTGTAAAAAAAGAGTCTTCGAAAATTCTCCGTGCATAATTATTGTCAATGCTATATATTCCATCAGTTGTGGCTACAAGTAATTTGTCATCATTATGGTTATTATCTTTTAATACCAAAAAAGACCATGCATTTCCCGGAATATTATTAATTTTTTCAAACTGCTTATTAGGTTTTGGTATTTTACCTTTAATTGTATCTTTTGATAATTTATAAACACCTTTCCAGGTTGAAATATAAATTTCATTTTTGAATCTTATAATATCCGAAATTGGTCCATCAAACCCGGAAGTTTTATCCCAAAATGTGATAGGGTAATTAATATTTGCCGAACTAATGCCATTATTAAGTCCCATCCATAATATTTGGTCACTATTTTCATAGATGTAATTGACTGTATTGTTTTGCAGGCCGGCATTTTCGTTGATAATATTAATCAGTTCTCCTTTTTTATTCATTATATAGGTGCCATCTGAAAGCGTTCCAAAAGCGTAATTACCATTTTTAAGCTTTAAGCCTGAATTTATTGTATCATCAGCTAAAGCATGCAAAACATCTTGATTTTCAAGTGCTTTGATTTCAGGGTGTTTTTTTTGCGATGTATCAAAGATGTCGCTTATTAGAAAAAAGCCATTTTCAGAGCAGCCAAAAAGAATTTTTTTATCAGAATAAGGAAGCATTGTAAAAATAGAATATTCCGACAAAGAATTTTCTGTTTTATTCTTTTTAAAATCTTTGCCGTCAAAATACATCAATCCTTTTCCGGGCTTTTTGTCAAAAAGAAAAATATTATTGTCAACCTCAAAAACATTACCGGATTCAGAAATATTCCAATGTCTTATTGTGCTGTCGGACAAATGATAAAGCTTGTTTTTACTATTAAAAAAAACACCATGTTTCGAGGTGTGTATATTCAAAATATCAGAAAATCTTTTTTCTTTTTCAGGGAAAAGGTGTAATAAGCTCTCATAAATCAATTTGCCCTTATCGTTTGGCTTTAAGTAACCAAATTCAGAGTAACTGCCAACAAATATTACGTTTTCGTTATCACTGGCAACTGAAGTTGCAGGCTTATTATGGGGAAGTCTTATCAAATTCCAGGATATCCCATCAAACTCTAATACTCCGTCAAAATTAGCAGCATACAAAATGCCTCTGTGGTCTTCAGTAATAGCATAGTTTTGATTATTAGCCCTGTAGTCAGTGGAAGAATAATTATTTAATAAAGGAGATCCTTGTTCATTGAATGCAGCCAAATAAAACAGGGGTAATGTAAATATTACCAGTAAAGTAAATTTTTTGAATAATAATTCCAGTTTAAGTGCTATAGGCATTTCTACAATTTATACCTTGAAATTTTCTCAAAAATAATAAAATAAAGAATATATATTTATAATTTAACCAATAACTTTGATCACTTAAAAAATTGTTTCAAAACTGATCAGCGATTTTAATTTGGTTTTAATATAAAAAATTTAGTTAATCAATTTGCAGGCTACTGTCAATTAATAATTTAAAACTTCAATACAAGAGTTAATAATTGTTGGGTTAACCGGGGTTGATGTTTTTTAAAGTTTAATATTATTAATAAAATGTTATCAACATACACATAAAAAAATAAAAAATTATCCTTCTGACATTTTATAATTTTATGCCGGGTTACCGTTTTTATTAAATATATTAAACCTAAAAATCTAAAATAAAAAATAACGGAAGTGAGCTAAAATGCTTATCTTTAAGGTGTTAAAACAATAAACAAAACACTTTAAACTCACTTCCGAGAT
>SL_5KL_010_SEDDRAFT_10000041_pt1 | contig 66598 bp, 59 predicted proteins | sample SodLakKL_010_SED_FD_9118 | JGI IMG/M metagenome (IMG submission 9118)
CTTAAATTATCAATAAAATTAGCAATTTCAGCAGTAATTTCCGCTTCGGAATCAAGGGTCTTAAGGTAACTGTAACCGGCAAATATTTCATCTGAACCCTCACCGGTCAACATTACTTTACGCCCATCCTGTGCTGCAAAGCGCGCGGCAATAAAGTTGGGTATAGATGAACGCACATAAGCACAGTCAAATGATTCCAGGTGATATATTACTGAAGGTAAAACTTCGAGCATGTCATCAAGGCGGTATGTGTATACATGGGGTTTGGAACCTATCCGTTCTGCCACCATGGCCGCATATTCAATATCCTGGCTTCCTTCTATTCCAACCGTATAAGTATTGATTGGTTTGGAAGCAACTTCAGAAGCTAAAGCAGCCACTACACTGCTATCCAGCCCCCCGCTCAAATATACGCCAAGATCTTCAATGTCAACATCATTCATCCGCTCTTCTACGGCAAGCCACAGCAGGTGGCGCATTTTTTCTTCGGCTTCGTCAAGGGAAAGATCGTTCTTTTTGAACATTTTTGGCAGGCTGTAATAGCGGATCCAGCCTTTCCCCTTTTCATAATAGCTTCCCGGAGGGGCTTCCTTGATCGGGCTGCCCACGTCCACCAGGGCTTTTATTTCCGGGGCAATATAAAGGGTTTTATCCTTAATCGTATAATATAAAGGTTTTACTCCAAAAGGATCTCTTGCCACCAGGCAGCTTCCATCATCTCTTAAATAGGCCAGGGCAAACTCACCTTCAATGTTATTAAAACAGGAAAGGCCCTCTTTTTGCAGCAGTTCACTAAACTTACTTTCGCCTTCGCTGCCTTGAAGGGCAGTCCCTTCGTCTTCTGAAAAGACGATATAACCATCGAGCGCTGCCGAGGAATCCTCATCGTATTCAAGAGTAGCATTATTTAAAACAGCTAAGCTCTGACAATCCTCATCACAGTCTTTTTCCCTGCAAGTTCCGCGGAACTTGACTTTTTCTATCAGCGGATCCAGATCTGCCGTATTGTCCTTATCACCAAAAACGGCAACTAATCCGGGCATGGCCAATCAACTCCTGTAAAATATTTGTCTTCTACCCCTGTAGAAGACTTTATAATAGTATAGCACATTCGGGGGTGAATGTAAAAAAATGCCTTGAATTCAGGCTTTTTGGTCTTTTTTGTAGTAGAGAGCTCCCACCGGGCAGACATCAACACAGAGTTTACATTCAGTGCAAATAGAATCTGCCAGGGGCAAATCGTTAAAAGTAGTTACGACCCGGTCTATACCGCGGTTGGTAAAACCGATTGCGCCAACCCCGGCTTCAACCCGGTCAGCCCAGATGCATTGACCGCAAAGGACGCAGCGGCTGCGGTCAAAAGCAAATTCAGCCGGGCTGTCATCGAGCTCAAACTCTCTTTCAAGGGGCTTAAAGCGATCGCGCTTCAGTTTTAGACCTCTTTTCCTGGCTATCACCTGGAGGGAACAGTTTTTATTAGCCGGGCATTCCCGGCATTTAAGGTTGTGATCGGACAAGAGCAGCTCAAAACCGGTTTTTACAAGGCGATCCACGCGGGGGCTCCTGGTTGCTACCACCATTCCCTCTTCAACTTCCCTGGTGCAGGCTGTAACCGGCTGGTTATGGCCTTCTATTTCAACGAAACAAAGGCGGCAGGAAGCATTGGGTCTCTTCTCACCCTTAATGGCACATAGATGGGGGATATAAATATCATTATCCAGGGCCACCCAGAGCAGTTTTTCCCCCCGGCGGGTTTTTATCTTCTGATCATCAATTGTAATGGCTATATGTTCGCTCATTTTGCTTTACGCTCCTTTTCGTCCGGCAATACGGGAGGAGAAAGCCTCAGCACTGCATCGTATTCAGTAGGACAGGCCTTGCGGCAGTTGTCGCACTTCACACACTTTTCCTGGTCAATAGCCTTTAAACCATCATCCCTGGTATAAATGGCTTCTGTAGGACAGCTTCCAACACAGACATTACACAGCTTGCTGCACTTGGAAGGTTTAATATAATAAAGGATTAAGTCACGGCAAACCAGGGCAGGGCAGCGCCCTTCTTCAACATGAGCCCTGTATTCGTCATAAAAGTACCTCAGGGTGGTCAGGACGGGGTTAGGAGCCGTCCGGCCCAGGTTGCACAGTGATCCGTCCCGGACATCTTCGCTGAGTTCTTTTAAAAACTGAAGGGTTTGAAGATCACCTTCACCCCTGGTAATATCAGTAAGAATATCGAGCATGTGTTTGGTTCCAAGGCGGCAAAAGGTACACTTACCGCATGATTCATGTTGAGTGAATTCAAGGAAAAAGCGGGCCACTGAAACCATGCAGTCTTCCTGGTCCATAACCACCAGCCCGCCTGAACCCATAATCGCTCCAGCTTCATGGAGAGAATCAAAATCAATGGGAACATCAAGCGAGGATTCAGGCAGGCATCCCCCTGAAGGCCCTCCAATCTGCACGGCTTTAAATGCACTGCCTTCCGGCAGGCCATCACCCACCTCTTCAATCAACTGGCGTAAAGTGGTCCCCATCGGCACTTCCACCAGCCCGGTATTGTTAATCTTGCCAACTAGTGAAAATACTGCAGTACCGGGGCTTTCAGGGTTTCCAATACCTTTGAACCATTCCGCACCCCTGCCAATAATCAAAGGCACATAAGCAAAAGTTTTAACATTGTTCAGCACTGTCGGTTTGCCGCGAAATCCCTGTTGAACCAGGCGGGGGGGCCTGCTCTCGGGCATTCCCGTCCGGCCTTCCATAGAATTAACCAGGGCGGTGGCCTCACCGCAGATAAACGCTCCCGACCCCTGGAAAACTTCCAGATCAAATGAAAAATCTGTGCCCAGGATAGATGAACCAAGAAAACCCTTTTCCCGGGCTTGTTCGATTGCTTTACGGGTATGTTCAACAGCCCGGGGGTACTCAGCCCGGATGTAAAGATAGCCCTGCTTTGCACCTACGGCATATGCGCATAGAATCATACCTTCCAGCACCAGGTGAGGGTCCGACTCCAGCACACTGCGATCCATGAAAGCTCCCGGGTCTCCTTCATCACCGTTGCAAATAATATATTTCTCATCTTCACCATTATTCAAGCAGGCTTCCCATTTTTTACCTGCGGGGAACCCGGCCCCGCCGCGCCCCCTTAAATTAGCCTCTTTCACCTCTTCGAGGACAAGGCCCGGATCACCGGATAGCGCTTTTGCCAGGGCTGAATAACCGTCCCGGGCAACATAACTTTCAATTTTACTAAAATCTGTAAACCCGCAGTGCTCCAGGATCAGCTTTTCTTCGTAAACGCCCCGGGGGAAATCCTCGAAAGTTGGAAATTCATCATTCCGCTCCAGGGCGGCCATAGCATATTCATAAGAAGGATCATCTCCAGCCAGGAAATCTTCGACCAACCGGTGAACCAATCCATCATCAAGATGCCCATAACAAACCGGTGGAAAACCGGGTTTGGCAATTATCGCCAGAGGTTCCGCGTAGCAGTGGCCGATGCATCCAACCTCTATAACTTCGGCGTCGAGGCCCTTGTTTTCAATTTCCTTGAGAAAATCTTCCTTAACCTGCAACGCCCCTGCAGCCAGGCCGCAGGTAGCCGTCCCCACCATAACCAGGGGTTTTTCCTGCCGGGCATCAACCCATGACCGGGCTTCTTCCTTGATTTTTTCATATATTTCCTGTGGATCAGTTTTATTCATGATCAGCACCTTCTCCCGGCCCTGAGTTTCCTCCAGTATTATCTTCCCTGTCTTCTTCCAAAGCCAGCATAATTCCGTCAACCCTGGTAGGAGTTACTTTGCCTTCTACTTCATCATCGATAACCGCTACGGGGGCCAGTGTACAGCAGCCGACACAGGCAACTCGGTCGAGGCTGTAATACCTGTCCACGCTTGTTTCTCCTTCTTTTATCTCCATCCGGCGTTCAAATGACTCAAGCGTTATATCACCGCCGGCCATGTAACAGGCAGTTCCCATGCAAACCTTGACTTCATGTTTGCCTGGAGGATTTAACCGAAACTGGTTATAAAAAGTGGCCAGGCCGTAAATATCTACAGCTGGAACCTGCAACCCTTCGGCAATTTTATCCATGGCCAACGCCGGCAGGTACCCCAGTTTCTTCTGGACCTGCTGTAAGATGGGAACCAGGTTTTCATGGGTTTTTGAATTTTCACCGAGAACTTCCTTAACACAGGCAAGTATTTCTTCCTTCTCGCCTTTTAGTAGCTGCAACAANTACATCTCCTGTCATCTTAATTTTGTAATTACACTTTAATTAAAAAGGTGGGAGCCTAATTCACATACAAGGCTGTTCCCACCTAACGATTATAACACTTTTTTTTTATCCATGCAGGCACTAGCAGCTAACCCGGTACATCAGCTCCTCGTTATACCCGGTAATAATTCTCATATAACCGCATAGCACCTGATTTACTTCCTCATCTCCGGTATCCACCAGCAGCCTTTCGTATTCCAGGGAAAAAATCTTTTCCCTGGTGGCCACCACAATAATATTATCTTTACCTGCTTTCTTGATCACCTCAGCGCTGATCTGCTGGTTGCCCCGGCCAAAAATATAACCCTGGCCTCCGATTACAGTAACAATTATTTTTACTATTTCCCCTTCGATTAGATCAAGGATTTGTTTTTCATTGACATCGCCGGCCAGGAGCCGGCCGTTTTTTACTACATCTACACCAAGCAGGGTATTATCCAGGCCCAGTTTTTTCATGATCGGCCCTATAGTCGAACCGGGCCCAATTATATAAACAACGTCTTTTTCCATTTTTTCTACAACGTTTTCGGCTATAGCATCCAGGACAGATTCTTCTGTTTCTGCCCCTCCAATTTTCAAGTGCTGCATCAACTCCCCTGAACATGGAACCTGCAGGTAACCATAAAGACGGGCAGACAGGCGCCCTTCCCGGAAAGCATCTTCATCGATATCCATAACCTCCGACCTGCGGACGGGCAGCCCGGCTTCTTTTAGAAATTGCATTGCCAGCTCACCGGCATTGCGGGGACTGGTGGCATAAACCGCTGAATGTATTTTTACCCCCGCAGGAACCCCAAGGGCGGCCATTGATGAATTATCACCAATGGCATTAAAAATGTTGCGGGCGGTGCCATCTCCACCGACAAAAAGAAGCAGATCAACACCCATCTCGACCATTTCTTTTGCCGCCTTTTCAGTGTCTTCCGCAGTTGTCTTCTCGCTAATTCCGCTTATAAGCTCAGGTTCAAAGCTGCAGTGGCGTGCTGTATCCTCTCCCATTTCTCCGAGGCAGGTAACCAGCTCAATTTCGCCCTTAATCTTCAAAAGGGGTTGCAGGGCTAACACTGCCTTTGCCGCTGCTTCCGGACGGGCTCCCATTGCCCTTGCTTTTTCTACTACCTCGGGACCATCGGTACCCTTGAGGCCAACTTTCCCACCCATGCCGGCCACCGGGTTGATAATCAAGCCAACTTTTTTCATCGACGGCCGAAATGAAGCGGTGTTTTATTAACGGCCATAGCCGCCTCCCAAACCGATTCCGACAGGGTGGGATGAGGGTGGATCAGTTCGGCAAGCTCAGAAGCTGTGACTCCTTTTGATACAGCCAGGGTTCCTTCCTGGATCAAGTCCGAAGCATGGGGACCGAGGATATGGACCCCGATAACTTTTTGCTCATCCCCGGCGGTTATAACTTTTACTGCCCCATCCTCTTCTCCCTGGGTTGCCGCTTTGCCGCAGGCAGAAAAAGGGAACTTGCCGGTTTGCAAGTTTTCTATACCTTTTTCCTTTGCTTCTTCCTCACTCAGGCCAACACAGGCCAGTTCAGGATCGGTAAACAGGCACCCGGGAACGAAAGAACCGTCAAAGTGAGCATCAAGGCCGGCAATATTCTCGACAGCAACCAGGCCCTGGTGATAAGCCACATGAGCCAGGAAGTAGCCCGGGGCGGTGACATCTCCTACTGCATATATGCCCGGAACAGTGGTTTCCATCCGACTGTTCACCTTAATGCCGCCTGAGTCGTACTCCACTCCGAGGGTTTCAAGATCTTGCCCGCCAAAAGAAGCTTTGCGGCCGACTGAAAGCAGCACTTTTTCGGCTTCGACCGTTTCGTCACCTTTCTTTCCGTTTACGGTCATTTTTAACCCATCTTCTGTTTCTTCGATCATTTTTACAGGGGTGTTCATCATTATTTGCAACCCGTTCCGCCGTAAATAGGTGGAAAGGCGGCGAACCATCTCCAGGTCCATGCGGCGCAAAAACCGCTCGCTGCGGTGCACTATGGTAACCTCCACGCCCAGACCCAGGAAAATAGAAGCCATTTCCAGGGCAATAACCCCACCACCAATTACGGCCAGGCTTTTTGGTAACTCCTCCAGGGCAAGGGCCTCCCAGGAAGTTATCACCCCGGGCAAATCCAAACCAGGCGTGGGTGGAAATATTTCCTCACTGCCCGTAGCCAGGATAATATTCTCTGTTTCCAGGGTAATATCTTCACCATTGTTTGTGTTCACAGCTACCTGGCTCGAGCTAAGCGCTTTAGCTGTCCCTGAGAATACATCAACCTTGCTTTTTTTCAACAATTCGGCTATATGCCCGGTTAATTCTTCGACAACCGCTTTTTTCTTTTCCTGGAGCCGGGAAAAAGAAAATTCAATGCTGTCCAGGTTAAAGCCAAATTCATCAGCCGAATGGATCCGCCGGTATAATGAAGCTCCATGGGTTAAAACCTTGGTCGGAATGCAGCCGTGATTGAGGCACACTCCTCCCAGGGCCTCTTTTTCTACAACAGCGGTTTTCAAGCCCAGGGACGCAGCCCTTAAAGCTGCCAGGTAGCCACCGGGGCCACCACCAATAATCGTTACTTGATATTTATCGCTCATACTAATCCCCCTTATTTTTAATTACACCGTCCAGGCTGGTGAAGACAGCCGGAATGACCATGGAAAAAGCTTTGACCAGGGCCCGGGTCATCCTGTTATAGCTCACATTATAACCGAGATCGTGCAGTCCGGCTGCTTTTTGGCCCAGCTCAACTTTCTGATCATCTTTGCGGCTATAATCGATCTTTAAAACTTTCTTATAAATATCCCCGGGTAGCCTGAAAAGAATTGCTCCATGCTGCAGGATTATACCGTCCCGGCGAAGCTGGGCACTGCCAACTACTTTTCTCCCATCAACCTGGATTTCATAAGCCGTCGAACTGTCAAAACATGATCCTGGAGCCAGCCCGGCCCTGCTTTGTTCTTCCGGAGTGAGCGCAGCAATGATATCCAGCAGGTTAAAAGCAGTAACAATACCGCGGCTGATAGAACGGTATGCATCTATAACACCACCCTTATTTATAAAAGGGTGAGCCTCCGGTACAATTATGCTGTAGGTTAACTCCTGGTCATGAAGCACAGCCCGGCCTCCGGTTGGACGGCGCACCACATCGATCCCGGCGTCCCGGCAGGCTTTCATATCAACCACTTCATTTTCATCCTGAAAATAACCAAGAGAGACGGCGGGAGGAGACCAGCGGTAGAGCCGAAGCGTAGGCGGACATTCTCCGGTGGCTACTTCATCCATTAACTCCAGATCTTTTTCCATGTTCTCCTGACCGCTCATAGGAGGGTCAAGGATCAACCGCCATTGGTACCGCATCACATTATCCTCCAATTATCATTCAGAGCCATTCATGCTTAACCATTATTCTTGCAAAGATTTAAATAATAATTCCAGGCCGGCCGCTCTCTCCTTTTTACTCAAAGGCCGATGGTAATTATAAATTATACCACCTGGCCGCTCATTATAAAAAGGCCGGTTGCAATCCGGGCAACCGCTGGTTTGAAAGGCGGTACCCGGGTAAAGGTGCTTTCGAAGCCTTGATTTTGGTATTCCAAAAGAGATCAACCTGCCCCGCTCATCAAATTTAAAAGATTCATATTCAGCCAGGGCCTCTTCCAGCAAGAAATAACCGGCCTGAACCCTGCGGTAAGATTCAACCGGGGGTGGTGAACCCCTTTCCAGGGGAGTGCCCTTCAATGGAACGAACGCAAACAGGGCAATGGTAATACCTGCTTTTACCAGCCTATCAATTAAACCAAACGCTTCCTTTTCACTTTCACCAAGCCCGCAAATGATATGGGTGCTCATTTTACCCGGCAGTTCTTTTGCGCATCCGAGGAGCAAATCAAGCCTTTCTTCTAAGGATCCTCCTTTATAAGTCCGGTACAGATCAGGATCAACCACATCGATAGAGACGCTGATCCGATCCGCCCCGGCTTTAAAAAGGGCGGTGGCTTCATCCTGATCTTTTATCCAGGCTGACAGCGATAGGGGTAGATCTGAGATCTCTTTAAACCTTTTAACCAGTTTCAGCAAAGGTTCAATCCCAATATCATGTCTTACAGACTGGAGGCAAATTCTCCTGGTTCCATTTTTTTCAGCCCTGTGTAAGCCTTCTTTGACACTTTCCCAGGCAAACTCAGGCCAGTTAACCCGGCCCAGCCGGTCCAGGATTACATTATTGCCGCTGCCCTGGGGACAGAAAGAACAGCCCATCCGGCAGCTGTTTCCGGATAAAAAGTAGGCGGTGGTTGGATAAGCATCCATTTTGTTCGTGGTTAAGCCCATACAGGCTGCACTACCGGCTGATATTCGGATCACAGGGAGCAACACTCCTCGGAAGTATTTATGGAAAGACCTCTCATGGTAGCCTCCTTCCGCGCTGCAGGCGAAGGAAGGACAATTTTGTTGAATCCAGCTTTTACGGCATAGACATCCACAACTTCACGGTACTGCCCCCCCGGACGCATGCAGCCCAGGTACAGCGGTGTGCGGGGAAACATCAGGCGGGCTGAAGCCATAAAGTAGGCCACCTCATCAGGAGGCGGGGGCTGACAATTGCCAAAAAGGGTGTCAGCAGTCGGGCGGAATATAATCATGCTAATAGCCTCTACTTTTTCTTTCCTCAAGAAGTGCAAGGCTTCATATTCGCCTTTAAACCTGCCCCTGTTTAAACCGATACATAAGTGAGGTACAACCCTGGTATATTTTTGCAAGGCCCGGTAAGAAGCCAGGTAATCTTCCACACTGGCCGTTAAACCATATACCTCAGCAATAGTATCGTCGTCCCCAACCAGGTCAAATGAAACTGCTGACGCCACCTCGGCAAGCTTACGGGCTTCATCTTCTGTAACCAGGCCTGTATGTAAGTTTAAAGGCCCCTGTTTCGCCAGCTCGTTCAATTTTTCCAGGTTTTCCATCAACGGCACCCGGCCCCGGTGATTTGAACCTCCAGAAACCAGGTAACTGTGTATCTCCTTGTCCTGTTTGTTATTATTGTTTAAGGCTTTATCCAGGGGCACCATGGCCTGCAAGTATACACCGGCACAATGAGAGCAATTTAAGGCACACTTTGAACCGGTCACACTAACCGCCAAAGTTCTGGATGGTATGTTAAAAGCTATATTTTGAGCAAAGTTTGCTTGCCTGGCCAGCCAGGCCTGGTTCAGTATATTCTCAAGTTCAAGCTCACCAGGTTTATAATTTTTCCCCATTACATCTCCTGCTTAATACCATAGTCTCTACTCAGCCATTTAGCATAATTCCCGACATGCCTGAAATGGTTATTCCTGGTAGACACTTTTATTATAAGAGTAAAGACAAAGCAGGGGGAGCAGGAAACCAGTATTTCCTGCCACCCCTGTTCTAGTTTAATGCTGTTTAGCGGTGTTCCGCAAAGGTAGACACTCCGCTTTGCTGCGGCTAGATTTATTTGACTAAATCAATATTTGATATTGTCAACTATTCTTTCTGCCAGCGCAAAATCGGGTTGCGAACCGCTCGGACTTCATCAAGCCGCCCTACAACCGTGTAGTAGGGACCTGCAGCTACTTTTTCAGCATCTTCGTCAATAGCCCTGGCTATCTCTTCCATGGCCCGGGCATAGGCATCTAAGGTTTCCTTGCTCTCTGTATCATTGGGTTCTGTCATTAAAGCTTCGTCCACGATCAAGGGGAAATAAACCGTGGGCGGATGGAAGCCCCGGTCAAGTAGAGCCTTGGCTATATCGGCTGCGCTTGCCCCTTTCTTCTTTTCCGGTTTGGCGGATACAACGAACTCATGCTTCCGAATCCTGTCATAAGGGATATAGTAATTATCTTGCAGCAGGGTAGCCAGGTAATTGGAGTTTAACACGGCATCAGTTGACGCTTGCTTGAGGCCGTCAGCTCCCATCATGCACACATAATTGTAGGCCTTAACCACGACCCCAAAGTTGCCGTAAAAGGATTGAACCTTGCCGATGCTGTTCGGCAGATCGTAATCAAAATAAAACTGATCATCTTTTTTATCTACCAGCGGTTTCGGGAGGAAAGGAATCAGTCTCTCTTTTACTCCTACAGGGCCGGTACCCGGACCACCTCCACCGTGCGGAGTGGAAAAGGTTTTATGAAGGTTAAGGTGAACAACATCAAACCCCATATCCCCGGGACGGACATACCCCATGATCGCATTCAGGTTGGCCCCGTCATAGTACAGCAGCCCCCCGGCCTCATGCACAACCTTTGCTATATCCAAAATTTCTTCTTCGAACAAGCCCAGGGTGCTGGGGTTGGTGAGCATCAAGGCCGATGTGGTCTCGTCGACCGCTTCTTTAAGCGCCTCAAGGTCAACATTGCCTCTCTCGTCTGCCGGAATTTGCACCACTTCATAGCCGGCCATGGTTACTGTAGCCGGGTTGGTACCGTGTGCTGTAACAGGAACAAGCACTTTGTTACGCTGGTGATCGCCACGGTGACGGTGATAAGCCTGGATAACCATCAGGCCGGTCAACTCTCCGTGGGCTCCCGCAGCCGGCTGCATAGTAAATCTATCCATACCGGTTACCTCTTTTAAATGCTGCTCCATATTGTAGTACAGTTCCAGGGCTCCCTGCACGGTATGTTCGGGCTGGCAGGGATGCATATGGGTAAAACCTGGCAGGGCCGCCACTTCTTCATTTACCTTGGGATTATATTTCATGGTACAGGATCCCAGGGGATAAAAGCCGGTGTCGACTCCAAAATTGCGGGTAGACAGTTCAGTGAAATGACGAATCACTTCCACTTCTGAGAGTTCCGGCAACTCCAATTGCTCTTCACGCTGCACATTTTTCGGCAGCAGCTCGCTTAAAGATTTCTCAGGCACATCATTTGAAGGCAGAGAGTATCCACATCGTCCGGCACGTCCCATTTCAAAAAGCAGGGCTTTTTGTTTTCTCATTTCCATCCCTCCAGTTCCCGGACCAGGGTATCTATTTCTTCACGGGTCCGTTTCTCAGTTACGGCAAAAAGCATGGTGTTCTCCAGTTCAGGATAAAATGGAGAAATGTCAACGCCTCCGAGAATATCTTTCTGGAGCAGTTTTTGATTTAACTCTTCCGGCTTACCGGGAACTTTAACTGCAAACTCTTTAAAACTAGGCCCGCTGAATGCCGCTTCAAAACCGTCTACAGCAGTAATCTTTTCCCGGGCATAAGCTGCTTTCTGCAAACATTGCCCGGCAACTTCGCGCATACCCTGCGGTCCCATAGCTGCCATGTAAACAGCTGCCGCCAGGGCTACCAGGGCCTCATTAGTGCAGATATTCGAAGTAGCTTTTTCTCGCCTGATATGCTGTTCCCTGGTCTGCATGGTCATTACAAAACCACGGTTTCCTTCGCTGTCGATTGTTTGCCCCGAAATGCGCCCGGGAAGCTGACGAACATACTTCTGGCGGGTGGCCATAATGCCAAGCAGGGGCCCTCCAAAAGATGGCGGGATACCCATTCCCTGACCTTCGCCTACAACTATGTCAGCCCCGTAATCGGCCGGCGCTTTGAGCAAAGGCAGGGATAAAGGATCTGTAGATACAACCAGTAATGCTTTGTGGTTGTGGATCGTGTCGGCAACGCCGTCCAGATCTTCAATAAGGCCGAAGAAATTGGGCTGCTGCAATACAACTGAAGCCACTTTATCATCAAGCATCTCTTCAAGCTTGGAAAAATCAGTATACCCGTCTTTAAGCGGGATTTCTTCCAGCTCCAGGCCCCGGCTGTTAAAGTAGTTTTGCAGGACGGCCCGGTAAAACGGGCTTACCGAAAGAGAAACCAGGGCTTTCGACCGACGGGTGGCCCCGCAGCCCATAATCGCACCTTCTGCCACGGCAGTACTTCCGTCATACATGGAAGCATTCGCTACTTCCATCCCGGTCAACTGACAGATCATGGTTTGATACTCAAAAATAGCCTGCAAAATTCCTTGACTGATTTCCGCCTGGTAAGGCGTATATGAAGTATAGAATTCACTTCTGCCAATTACATGTTTGATTAAAGAAGGAATAAAATGATCATAAACACCGGCTCCCATGAAGGAGGTGCAATTGTTAAGGTGCCTGTTTTTTGCTGCCAGGGAATTTAAATGTTTGACTGCTTCCAGTTCCGACATGGCCGGCGGCAGATCAAGGTCTTTCGTTAAACGCACCTCTTCAGGAATATCGCTGAAAAGATCTTCAATGGAATTGACCCCGATTTTTTTCAGCATTTCGCGCCGGTCTTCGTCGGTTAGAGGCAGGTAATGCTTACCTCCCATTGTTTATTCCTCCTCTTCTTCCTTGATGATAAACTCTTCGTAAGCAGGCTTATCCATCAGCTTATCCAGCTGGCTTTCATCTTTAACCTCCACCTTAAAAACCCAGCCTTCACCGTATGGATCCTGGTTAATCACTTCCGGCTGATCAAGCAGGGCTTCATTAACCTCGGTCACTTTGCCGTCAACAGGTGCATAAAGATCGGCAACTGCTTTAACCGATTCTATAACCGCGGCACTTTTTCCCGCTTCAACTTCAGCACCAACATCAGGTAGCTCAACAAAAACAATTTCCCCCAGCTTATCCTGGGCATAATCGGATAGCCCCACTACGGCGGTGCCATCTTCCGGACGAGCCCATTCATGCTGCTGGGTATACTTTAAACCATCAATAACATTGTATTTCATTACTTATCCCTCCTGTAAAATGGCATTTTCGTGATTTTAGCCCGGTATGTTCGTTTCCGAATCGCCACATCCACTTCTTCACCCTGTTTCGCTACCTCCGGATCCAAAAAAGCCATGGCTATGAATTTGTCCAGGGTGGGAGAATAAGAACCGCTGCTTATCCAACCGATCTCATCTTTCCCGGCCATTACCGGGTAACCTTCACGGGGAACACCACGTTCAAGCATTTCAAGCCCGAAAAGCTTTCTGTTAAAGCCTTCTTGCTTCTGCTTTTGCAGAGCTTCCTGACCGATAAAGGGATCCTGCTTGTCAAGAGCGACGAAACGGTTCAAGCCGGCCTGCAGGGGAGTTAAATCTTTGCTTAACTCATGGCCGTAAAGAGGCAGAGATGCTTCAAGCCGCAGAACATCTCGCGCGCCAAGCCCGGCCGGGCGCAGTTCTTTCTTCTGGCCGGCCTCCCATACCGCATCCCACAGTGTCAGGGCCCCGTCATTTTTACAGTAAACTTCAAAACCATCTTCACCGGTATAACCGGTTCTAGAAACAATCGAATTTACTCCCGCCACCGAAACATCAGCCTGAAACCGGTAAAACTTCATATCGGCCAGGTTTATATCAGTCAGCTCTTGCAAGATGCTTTTGCTGTTCGGGCCCTGTAAGGCAATCTGGGCATATTCTGCAGATAAATTCTGCAACCTGACATCACCAGAACAATTATCCTGGAACCATTCGTAATCTTTATCCGTGTTTGCTGCATTAACTACCAGGAAAAAATTTTCACTGTTGATCCTGTAAATCAGGATATCATCGACTACCCCGCCATCTGGATAACATACGGGGCTGTAGATTATGGCATTGTCTTTAAGTTTGGAAACATCATTTGCTAAAATCTTTTGCAGGTAAGCTTCCGCATCTTTTCCCTCCACAGACACTTCTCCCATATGAGAAACATCAAATATGGTGGCCCGTTTACGGGTGTCGTGGACCTCTTCGACCAGCCCTTGCGGAAACTGAACCGGTAGAAGCCAGCCACTGTAGTCAACAATTTTCCCGTTTTGAGCTGCATGTCTCTCATAAAACGGGGTTTTCTTTGTTTCACCCATCAGTATTCCAACCTCCTTTCTTTATTAATTTAGTTAAAGCACTGTACAAAAACTAAAGGACAGAAGAAGCCCTTCGGCTTATCCTCTGTCCTTATAACCTGAGAGATTGCTACCTTTACAATAAATAAAGGGCTTTCCCCGTCGGTGTCCCGCCTGCAGCGAGAACTCTCCAGAGGTACGTCCCCCAATGGTACTGAAGCCTGAGAGTTTCCCCTCCGCCAGCCAGGCAGAGGGTTGCACCTTCGGCGTCCGTTGAACGGAACTCTCCCACGGGGTTCATCCGCACGCTATTCATTTGTCCTTATTTAATAAGCTTTCGACATATCTTTAAAAAATCCTTCTTGACCGAAAAGATTTATTATTTTGATTACATTTTCCCCGACGAACCGAAAAGGCGAATTTTTTTTCTAATTACTTCTGTTGCAGCATCCCGGGCCGGTCCGAGGACTTTACGGGGATCTATTTCAGCCGGTTTGTCATTAAGAGCTTCCCGCATCGCCCCGACAAAAGCTTCGCGAATATTGGTATCGATATTAATCTTTCGAACTCCAAGCTCTATAGCCCTGGTAATGCTTTCATCGGGAACCCCGGAAGACCCGTGCAAGACTACCGGGCACGAAATGCGGCGGTTGATTTCTTCCAGGCGGGCAAAATCAAGCTCCGGCTCACCCTTGTACTGGCCGTGGGCTGTGCCTATAGCTACAGCCAGGGCATCTACGTCGGTTTCAGCAACAAATTTTTCCGCTTCGGAAGGATCGGTGAAAAGTGCATCCCTATCTCTTACACTGATATCATCTTCTGTTCCACCAATGCGTCCAAGTTCAGCCTCAACCGATACTCCAAAAACTCTCGCTATTTCAACTACCTTTTTGGTACGGGCAATATTTTCCTCCAAAGGCAAACTGGACCCGTCATACATTACTGAGGTAAAACCAAACCGGATGCACTGCATTACCTGTTCAAAACTGGTGCCATGATCAAGATGCAAGACAACGGGAACAGCAGTTCCATCTGCAGCCTGGCGGACAAGAGCGATGATATAGTTCAAACCGGCATATTTTATCGCGCCCTGGCTGGCTTGAATGATCACCGGTGCGCTTTCTGCTTCTGCAGCACCAACAATACTCTGGACTATTTCCATATTGTTACAATTAAATGCTCCGAGGGCATAGCCACCCTGGTCGGCTTTTTGTAAGAGATCGGCCAATGGAACCAGCGCCATTAGTTCATCCTCCTGTAAATATTATTTCCAAACAATAAATCGTTAATACCATAATATCATTTTCATAAATTGCACCAGTTTTTTATTTGTTCAGCGGCAAAAAAACCCTGAATGTACTGCCCTTACCAGCTTCGCTTTCAACCTCAATTTCTCCACCATGCAGCTCCACCAGCTGCCTGGCGATGGCCAGGCCCAGCCCGGAGCCTTTTTCACTTCTGCGCCTTGATTTGTCCACTTTGTAAAACCGCTCAAATATATACTGGAGTTCTTCTTGTGGTATTCCGCGTCCTGTATCGCTAACTTCCATGATCAGTTGAGAATCAAAGGTTTTAACACTCAAAGTAACATTTCCACCACTTGCGGTATACTCAATCGCATTTTCTAAAAGGTTAACCAGTACTTCATGAAGACGGTGCCTGTCACCATATAAAACAGGCATCGGTTGTTCCAGTTCCAGGTTGAGGCTTATTCCCTTAGCTTCTCCTCGTGGTGCTACACTTTCAAAGCTCCAGCGGGCCAGGGCTTCAACAGACACTTCACTTCTTTCCAGGGACAACTGGCCGCTTTCCAGGTGGGACAGGGTCAGCAAATCGTCAACGAGGCGGCTTAAATGAACAGAATTATCAAGGATTGTCTTCAGGTATTTATCCTTCTCCTTTTCATCGATATAGCCATCGAGCATTAACTCTGAATAGCCCCGCACAGAAGCAAGTGGAGCTTTTAACTCGTGAGAGACATTGGCCACCAGGTTACGACGAAGCATTTCCAGGCGTTTTTGCTCTTCCAGGTACTTTTGAACCTGTTCTACAGAATAATTGAAGGTCTTGATTAATCCGCCTATTTCATCATTACGTTCTTCTTCTATCTTGCACTCAAAGTTTCCCGCAGCCATATCCAAGGCAGCACGATTTATTTTTTGGAGGGGCCGGGTTAAGGTTTTTGACAGGGAAAAAGAAAAAATTGCCGCTATCACCACTCCAATAGCACCGGAATACAGGACCAGCCGGCTGATATGGGCTATAGTCTCTTCAACTCCCCGGAGAGGGACACTCAAAGTTACCGCCCCAATTACCCTTGGTTCTTCCTGGTTATCGTCATAACCTCCAAAATGCGGTTCTTCTTCAGGTTGCACTTCTTCATAAATAACAGGAGCGGCAACCAGCAGTCTTTGTAAAACGGGACCGTAAACTTTTTTTGACAGCATATTTCCTTTAAAGATATGTTCTATTTCTCTTTCTTCAAGCCCCACACCTTCATCTTCTTCCCTCTCATTATCCATTTCATCCATTTCCGGATCAAAGGTGTATAGAGAAGAACGATTGTGATCAAGCACCCTGATTTTAGCATTCATGGAATAGGCAAGAGTTTCAGCAGTCTTTATTACCCCTGCTATATCATCCTCAATTAAATCTTCTCCAACCAGGTAAGCAGCATCCTGGGCCTGGCCGGCAAGTTCCCACTCGCGGGCGCTAAAAAAATAGTCTTCAATCAAGTAGGTTAAAAAAACCCCAATAATTATCAAACTCAGTGCTACAATGAGCAAATGGGAAAGCATCAGTTTTCCAAACAGGGTGCGCGGTTTACGGGGAAGCTTAATCATCTCACTTCACCTCAAACTTGTAACCTATTCCCCACACCGTATGAATATATGCATGTTCCTGGTCATATTGTTGAATTTTGCTCCTGACCCGTTTGATATGTTCATCTATAGTGCGGGTACTGCCGGCTGGATCATCAAATCCCCATACAGATTTTAAAAGTTCCTCCCTGGTAAAAGGTTTGCCGGCATTATTAGCCAGAAGTATTAATAAATCAAGCTCCTTGGGGGTAAGCTCCAATTCATTATTGCCCACTCTGGCATTGTACTTGTATGAATCTATCGTCAGGTTTCCATATTCGATTTTACCCTCTAACTTATTGTATTCATCAGTCCGACGGAGCAGTGCTTTTATCCTGGCCACCATTTCCCTGGGGCTAAATGGCTTGGTAATATAATCATCAGCACCCAGTTCCAGACCTAAAACCCGGTCGACCTCTTCGCCCCGGGCTGTAAGCATGATGATGGGGATATTCTTAACATCACTGCTCCTTATTTCACGGCAAATTTCCCAGCCATCTTTTTCAGGCAGCATAATATCCAGGAGCACAAGGCTGTAATCATTATCCTTGATTTTACTCATGCCATCCTCACCGTCAAGGGCGGCATCTACCGAAAACCCTTCAGCTTCAAGGGCAATCCTGACCAGGTCGCAAACATGCTCATCATCATCTATAACGATTATTCGATCACTCATCTACATCCCTCCCATTGTTATAATTCGCACAATCTATCATAATTCCTGTAACGATATCAGCCATAACAGGCGTATTAAAAAAATACCGGGTGCGGCTTTTCAACCGAACCCGGCATTTTTATTGCTTGCTTGTAGCAGTAGCAGCTAGTAGTGGGTTAACCTTGTTCTAAGGTTATGATCCAAAGTGTAATTAGCTACAGTTCTTCTTCTTCAACCGGTTCTTCCATTTCAGCGGGCTCTTCACAGCCTACAATAGCCAGTGAACCAAACATCAGCAACACTACGGCAAAGAGAGTCAGGATTTTTTTCATTTTCAATTCCTCCTTACTTTTTGGTTGCTGACTACTTCTCGATATATATTAGCCCTCCTGCTTATATTGGGATTATTTGCATAACATTTACATTGTTTACAATATGTTTACACTTCATGAGTTCTTTACCTGTTCATGCTGCGCAAGCGCTTTACCCGCTCCTGGATTGGGGGATGGGTACTGAAAAGCCCGCTAAGTCCTTTGGCGGAAAGAGGATTAACTATAAACATATGCGATGCGGCCTCATTTACCTGGAAAGGACTCCTGCGGGCATAACTTTCCATCTTCTGAAGGGCACTGGCCAGCCCTTCCGGGTTTCCGGATATAACAGCCCCGGTAGAATCAGCCTGATATTCCCTGGTCCGGGAAATCGCCATGCGGATTAAAATTGCCGCCAGCGGGGCCAAAATTAATGCAGCCAGCTTGATTATCAGCATAATTGGGTGTCCACCTTCACGGCGCCCGCCAAACATCATCCCGTACATTCCCAGGCGCGATATAATCATCAGCGCTCCTGCAATTACTGCAGCCATGGTGCTTACCAGGATATCACGGTTGCGAATATGGGCCATTTCATGAGCCAGGACCCCTTCAAGCTCCTGCTGATTGAGCATCCGGACCAAACCCTGAGTAACAGCCACCACGGAGTTAGAAGGGTTGCGCCCGGCCGCAAAAGCATTGGGCTGATCAGTGGGCATCAAGTATATGCGGGGCATGGGCATATTGCTGTTTTCTGCCAGCTCTCGGACTGCACTGTAGACTTCCGGCGCTTCGTTCTCATTTAACGGACGGGACCTGGTCATGGTAATGGCCACTTTGTCGCTGAACCAATAAGCAAAAAAGTTAATAAACAGCGCTATACCGAAGGCAATGATCATTCCGCCTTCAGCCAGGAGTAATTCACCGGCTACCATTAAGATTACGGTAAGAATGATCATCAGAAACATGGTTTTTATGTGATTTATCATTTTATTTTACCTCCTATTATTCATTTTTTCATATTATTAAAAGGGGAGCTTTAAATACAGCAAAAAGTTTACATAAAACTTAAATTATAAAAAGCTAATATTGATATGGGAGGATTTTGGTTACGATAATGCAACCCTTGCTAAAATAATTCTAAAGCAATTGTTCAATGAATGTCAACATTACCACGCCCCCCCTTGTTTACTATTCATCATTTTGTTATTATGGAAACCAGTACAAAATGAAATAAAAGGCGGCAGCCTGTTCCGGAGAGGAAGTGTAAAGTGAATAACGACAGCACCGAAGATATTAAACAGATCAAAAATTCTCGTAAAATCGTCTATATAGCCATTGCTGCAGTTGTCATTATCGGGCTGGGGATAGCAGCCTTGACGGGCGTTTTTGGCGACCTGACTGAGCCTGAAGAAGCGGCTGAAAATGGTGAAATAGTAGCCACAGTTAACGGTGAGGAAATTACAGGGGCTGAATTTAACCAGGTCCTGGAGCAGCAAAAAATGCAATACGAGATGCAGCAGGGTGTAGATCTGGACAGTGAAGAAATGGCGGATATGCTGAGTGATTTGAAAGAACATGTGTTTGAGCAGCATTTTGCTGTACCCATCTTGTTGGAGCAAAAAGCCAAAGAAATGGATATTGACGTTAGCGAAGAAGAGATTGAAGAGCGTTACCAGGAATACGCAACCCAGTTTGGCGGGGAAGAAGCGCTCAAGGAGCAAATGGCGACGGTGGATATCACCAGGGACGAACTTGACCAGGATATAATCAGGGAGCTAACTATCCACTCCTATATCGAAGGGTACCTGGAAGAATACCTGGATGATAACCCTGAAGAGCAAATTGATCAAGAGGACATTGAAGTAGGTAAAGAGGAATTAGAAAACCAGTATCAGCAAGTACTCAGTCAGTATGACCAGGTCTCAGGAATGCTGGAAGAAGAGGACCCCGACATGCCCCGGGAACAACTTGAAATGCAGCTTTCACAATTAGAAGAGCAGTACGGCTACATATTAGAGGCCGAAAGCTTTGAAGAAATCAAAGAAGATCTGGAAAAAGAAATGATTGAAGATAGAGTAACCCGCGAGAGGCAGCAAAAAGAAACAGAAATCCTGATGGAACACATCGACGAACTACTAAAGGAAAGCGAAATCGAAACAAACTTTTAACAGACCCGGATTTGCATAGTAATACAATTTATAATATCCTATTGCCAGTCCTGTAACAATCTTTCCGGCCGGCAATAGGATATTTTCATTTAATCAGGCTCAAATAACGCTAATACCAGTTCTGGGACGGGGGTCTCTAATTGGATTTAAATCATAGATACAACAACCTTGCTGACAGCCGTTTCGTTTTGAGCGCCGCATTAACTACTGCAGTTATCGCCATATCTTTCGCCGCCATATTCATCCGCCTCTCAAGCGCCCCGTCAATAATCATTGCTTTTTACCGCCTTTTTTTTTCTCTATTTATCCTTGTTCCCCACCTATTGGTCCGATGGAGAGATATCCGGCTTTTAAAAACATCTGATTTAATTGGAATGGCCGGTAGCGGCTTTTTTCTGGCCGGTCACTTTTATTTGTGGATATCATCTCTTCAGTATGCTCCTGTGGCTGTTTCCGTGGTCCTGGTTTCTGTCCACCCTGTACTGGTAGCTGTTGCCGGGTATCTCTTTTTAGGAGATGCAATACCCAAAAGGTTTTTTACCTCCATGGCCCTGGTTTTGGCAGGGACCGCCGCTATAGCAGCTGAAAGCTTGACTGGTTTTGCGGAAGGATCTACTGAGCTCAGAGGGGCCCTGATGGCCCTTGGAGGAGCTGGCATGATGTCCGGTTATCTCCTGGTCGGGCGCCGCCTCAGGCAAAAACTGTCAACTACTATCTATGCTACCGGAACTTACGGAGTCGCAGCTTTATTGCTCTTTGTTACCGCCAGTTTTGCCGGCATTTCCATAACAGGCTACCCTCCGTTAGAGTACCTGTTTTTTGTTGCCCTGGCCATCATTCCTACTTTACTTGGCCATACAGTATTTAACTGGGCTTTAAAAAGAGTCCGCGCTTCTCTGGTTTCACTGCTATACCTCGGGGAACCAGTCGGAGCCACCATCCTCGCATTCATTGTCCTCCAGGAACTGCCTACTTACCTTCAAGCAGCTGGTGCCTTAATCATCTTGATCGGCCTTTACCTGGTTATTAAGTCAGGGCAAAGTTCAAGTTGAACTGCCACCAGGTCTTAGCCCCAAAGATAGAGCCAGAAAAAGCCCTCACCGTTTATTCCGGGAAGGGCTTATTTCTATAACTCTTTTATGTTCTCGAACTTAAGTCATGGATTAGGACCCGCCAAGCCACAGGGATGCTTCCGTCATCTCCCCTTCGGGCTATGCTGCGCTTCGGAACGACTGGGCCAACCCCATGGCACCGCTTCAGCCTTAATCATTGACTGTAGTAGCAGGACTTAGATTCACCACCAGTTGCAAGTCAAATAAAAGTGATGGAGATATCTTAACAGGAATAAAAATGGCCAGCACTTTTTTCCCCTAACCTTACATATTATTGTTCCAGGCCATATTGAAAAGCCTTCAGGTTTATCTCCTGGATCTTGGGCGGTATGTTTTTCTTTAAAGATTCGCTCATACTTTCTGTGGAAACAATATCCCGGTGCTTTAAAATAACTCCCAGAAACAATGAATTAATTACTTTTAAGTTACCAAGGGTTAACAGGGCTGCCTTGAAATCAAAGCCCACTTCATTTTTGCCGTTGTTGTTTGAAACATCCTTCTTGTCATAAATGATTAAACAATCATCAGTGACTTTGTCTGCATACCTGTCATAGGCCTGCTGGGTTAAAGCAAGGAGTAAATCAGGGGAGGCACATTTGGGATAATATATTTCCCCTTCAGAAATAACCACCTGGGCTTCCGAGTACCCTCCCCGGGCGGCTATTCCATAACTGGAAGTCAGGGAAACACTGTTGCCGTCAATAATTGCTGCTTCACTTAAGATTCTTCCTGCAAGAATAAGGCCCTGGCCGCCTTCTCCTGCCAGGATAATCTGCCAGTTCTTACTCATTATTTACCCTCCCCCCGACCGGTTTCCGATGCAGCAGGGTTTATTTCCCTATACACGCTTAAAAAGTCGGGCCGATCTCTGTTCACCAGCTCACCTGTTACCAGGTGTTTTGCTTTTTCTTCTTCATCCAGTTTTTCGTAACGCGATTTTGATATACTGATCTCCTTGACGTAATTCATCATTTCAACCGTATCGCCTGGTATATTTCTTCTCCCGAAATGAGTGGGGCAAGTATTAATAGCCTCTACTACATTAAAGCCCTTTTTCTGAATAGCTGCGGCAATAAACCTTTTCAGCTGGGTTACATGATAGACCGTACTGCGGGCCACATAATTAGCCCCACATTCTTCGGACAGACTGCAAACATCGAAGGCCGGTTCCGCTACACCAATTGGTGATGTAGTTGTTTTATAGGATAGTGGAGTTGTCGGAGAATACTGGCCCCCGGTCATACCGTATGTAAAGTTGTTGGATATAATCGCTGTTATATCGATGTTTCTCCGGGCAGCATGAATGAAGTGGTTTCCCCCGATTGCCAGGGCATCACCATCACCCATCAAAGCTATTACATGAAGATCGGGGTTGCCAAGTTTAATCCCCGTTCCGAATGCCAGCGCCCTGCCGTGGCTGCCGTGGAAGCCATGCGTTTTCATGTAATCATCAGCTTTACCCCAGCATCCAATTCCGGTGCTAACCACTACCTGGTGGGGCGGAATTTCTAAGTCCGCTAACGCATCGGTAATGGCCCGAAGCAAGATACCGTTCCCACATCCTGCACACCACATAAGAGGCAGCGCTTCTTCTTTAAAATACTCCCGGTAACTCAGTTTAACTGCCATTATTTCACCGCCTCTCTTATGCTTGTCATTATAATTTCCGGCCTGATCAGCTCACCGTCAATACCGGATGCCAGGTGAACCGGTGTATTGGTGGTATTGACGCGGTTAACTTCATTTATTACCTGGCCCTGGTTCATTTCGGCCACCACGCAGGCTCCGGTGTTAGCCAGGGCTTTTTGCACTTCCTGGTCAGGGAAAGGCCACATCGTAATCAAGCGCAGCAGGTTTACCCTGATGCCTTCCTTTTCCGCTTCTCCGACTAAATACTTACAAACCCGGGATGCAGAACCAAATGAAACCAGGGTTACATCGGCATCCACCGGCCCAAAATGCTCTACTTCAATGATCTCATCCAGGTAATTATAAATCTTGTCTTTAAGCCTGGTTAACAACTGCCTGTTGGTCCCATATTTAAAATTCGAATACCCTGTTTCACAGTGGCAGGTGCTTGAAGCATGGAGAATATGCCTGTCACCGTATGCTGCCATGGGAGGAACCAGGTTTTCATCAGGCTGGTACGGCAGGTATTCTTCAGGAGGAACCCCAGGTTTTTTTCTGGTAACGAGTTTCAATGATGCGGGATCTGGCAGAGATATATTTTCATAAGTCTGGCCTACCACCTGGTCACTCAGTAGAATAACCGGGGTCCGGAACCGTTCCGCCAGGTTGAAAGCCCGGATCGTAAAATCATACATTTCCTGGACTGTAGCCGGGCATAAGACTATGATGGGATGATCGCCATGTGTACCCCACCTGGCCTGCATCACATCAGCCTGCGCCGGCTGTGTGGCCAACCCGGTAGCCGGCCCCACCCGTTGAATGTTGACCACGACACAGGGCACTTCCTGGTATATGCCCACGCCAAGGTTCTCCTGCATCAAAGAAAATCCGGGCCCGCTGGTGGCGGTAAACGATTTCTTTCCTGATAGAGAAGCACCGACTATTGCAGCCATGCTTCCGATTTCATCTTCCATCTGGATATAAGTACCACCGTAAGCGGGCAGTTCCCGAGCGCATACTTCAGCAATTTCAGATGAAGGAGTAATCGGGTAGCCGGCATAAAAACGGGCTCCCGCATCAATGGCTCCCCATGCACAGGCATGATTGCCCTCCATTAATTGAATCCCCTCCGGTCTACTCATTATTAACAACCTCCACCTTTATAGCAAAATCAGGACAACGAAGCTCGCACAGGCGGCAATTGGTGCATTGATCGAGGTTCTTAATCAAGGGCAAACCATCTTGATCGGCTTCATACACTTTTGTGTTACAAAACTCGATGCAAAAGCCACATCGTTTACATAACGTTTCGTCGATATGGATTACTACATCTTTATTCTCAGTTTTAGTCATATCTACTCATCCTCCAACATACCGGCTGCGTAAACAGTTATGGTTATTTCCCTTTATACTGCGGTTTTCTTTTTTCCATGAAGGCTTTTACACCTTCTTTTTTATCTTCCGTCGCACAGGCCAGTGCATGCAGGTACGATTCGTGAGCTAAACCTTCATACAGGCCTGTTTCCAGGGAACGGTTGACCGCTTCCTTGGCATACTGAAGGGCAAGCGGTGATTTTGAAGCCAGCTTCTGAGCCATCTTTTTAGCTTCATCCATCAATTCTGCCGGTTCAACCAGTTTATTCACCAGCCCGATCCGGTAGGCCTCTTCAGCGTCAATTATACTGCCGGTTAAAACCAGCTCCATACCTCTTCCAAACCCGATTAGACGGGGCAACCTCTGGGTGGCTCCATCACCGGGGATGATACCCAGGTTGACTTCAGGTGAACCCATTTGAGCATCCTTGGAAGCAATCCGCAGGGTACAGGAAATAGCCAGTTCCAAACCGGCTCCCAGGGCATAACCGTTTACGGCGGCAATCACAGGAATGGGCATTTCCCACAGCATGTTGAATACTTCCTGGCGGCGCCTGGTTTGCTCCCTGCCTTTTATGAAGTCGCGATCTTCAAGTTCCTTAATATCAGCACCGGCCATGAAGGCTTTTTCCCCTTCGCCGGTAATGATCAAGGCTCTTACCTCTTGATCATTTTTCACCTGGGAAAAAGCTTCAGCCAGCTCTTCTACCAGGGCATTGGAGAGGGCATTTCTAACCTCCGGGCGGTTGATCTTTATAACCGCCAGGGGAGCTTCTTTTTCCAGCTTCAATAATTCAAACATCACTCTCTCCCCCTTATGTTTTGTTACCTGCTCCTCAAATCAACCGTTAACTATCAGCACCCGTTTATTTAAAAGCGGGGATACCCAGCTCGATATTGCCTAAAATCAACTGCTGAATCTGGGAAGTCCCTTCATACAAGGTGTTTATGCGGGCGTCGCGATAGATTCTTTCGAGCGGATACTCACCTGAAAAACCGTAGCCGCCGAGAACCTGGATAGCGTTGTAAGCAACACGATTAACCATTTCGCTGCAGTAGTACTTGGCCATCGAAGTTTCCCTGGTATTGGGCACTCCCTGGTCCTTCAGGTAACCGGCCCGGTATACCAGGAGTCTGCCGCATTCAATGTCCAGGAGCATATTGCTGAGGAGCTGCTGCACCAGCTGATGCCCTGCAATGGGCTTGCCAAACTGGGTCCTTTCCTTGGCATAAGCCTTGGCCGTGTCCAGTGCCGACTGGGCCGACCCGACGCAGCCTGCTGAAACTGTAAAGCGGGCATTGTCCAGTGCGGACAGCGCTATCGGGAACCCTTTCCCCATCGGTCCCAGGATATTTTCCTTGGGTACCTTGACATTATCAAGGATCAACTCACCTGTATCCTGGGCACGCAAACCCAGCTTTTCATGGATCTTTTGAGAGGAATAACCCGGGGTATCTTTGTCAACTAAAAAGGCTGTAATACCCTTTGGACCGGCTGCTGGATCAGTTTTAGCAAAAACAATAGCGACTTCAGCAAAGGTCGCATTGGTAATCCACATCTTGTTGCCATTAAGAATATAGTAATCCCCGTCTTCCACCGCCGAGGTAGAAAGGCTGGCTGCATCACTGCCCGAGTCCGCTTCTGTCAGTCCGAAGCAACCCATAATTTCACCCGTTGCCAGGCGGGGAACATACTTCTTCTTTTGCTCTTCCGTGCCCCACTTAAGAATTGTTTTAGCGACCAGGGAAATCTGGACTGAGTAATTGCCGCGCATGGTGCTACAGCCATAACCAAGTTCTTCGGCCACGATGGCGTGGGTAATGTGGTCCATCCCGCTGCCGTCGTACTCCTCGGGAATGGCAGTGCCGATTATTTCGACTTCGCCCAGTTTTTTCCATACATCCCAGGGGAATTTTTCTTCCTGATCCCACTCCTTGGCAAAGGGGGTTATTTCCTTGGCCACAAAGTCTCGGACCATCTTTTGCACAGTTTCTTGTTCGGCGTTAAGACTAAAATCCATCGTTGTCACCTCGTATTTAAATATTTCATTTATTTGATTCTCATCGGCACAGGAGTTTCTCCCGTGTAGTCATAAAAACCTTTTTTAGATTTACGGCCCAGGTACCCGGCATGGACCATTTTTTCCAGCAGGTAGCAGGGACGGTAACGGGCATCGCCGAGTTTGTTGTACAGGGTCCTGGTTTTGGCCAGGTGGGTGTCAATACCAATTAAATCAATCAACTCCAGGGGACCCATGGGCTGATTGGAGCCCATTTTCAAAGCCTTGTCGATATCTTCTACCGTGCCGATGCCTTCCTCAAGAACCCATACCGCTTCGTTCAAAAGGGCGGCCAGGACACGGCTGGCGATTCCGGCAATCCCTTCCTTGGCGGTAACAACCGGCTCTTTGCCCAGAAACTCGGTAAATTCACGGGTTTGATCAACCACTTCCGGACGGGTAGCCAGCCCGGGCATGATTTCCACCAGCTTCATTACCACGGCCGGGTTAAAAAAGTGCATGCCCACAATCCGGCCGGGGTCCTTGGCCTTGGAAGATATTTCTGAAATAGAGCAGGCCGTGGTATTGGAAGCTAAAATAACACCTTCCTTAACTACACTCTCGAGCTCATCGAAAGTATCCTGCTTGATTTTCACATCCTCGATAATCGCTTCGACAACAAAGTCAGCCTGAGCCGCGTCTTTAACCCCCTGGGATGGAGTAATCCGGCCGAGGATATCCTTGACCTGATCTTCGGTCATCTTCCCTTTATCCACACGGCGCTGCAAGCCTTTTTCAATATTTTGCAGGCTGCGTTCGACAATCGACTGATCAACATCCGATAAGGTGACGTCAATACCCTTTTGGGCCATCAGCTGGGCAATACCCGTGCCCATTATGCCGGCGCCCAAAACAAAACCTTTCTTTACTTCCATTATCAATCAAGCCTCCTAAAAATGTTTTAGATAGCAAGACTAGCTCAAACGTTCAAATACCAGGGCTAAACCCTGCCCGCCTCCTACACAGGCACTGACAAGACCAAGGTCCTTGTCGTACATCTTCATCGCATGGAGCAGGGTAGTGATGAGCTTGGTCCCGGTAGCTCCTACCGGATGGCCGAGAGCTACAGCTCCGCCGTGAACATTGACTATATCCCGGTTCCACTTCATTTCCCTTTCTACAGCCAGGTATTGAACCGCAAATGCTTCATTAAGCTCTATCAAATCAATATCATCGAGGCTAACTTTTGCCTTTTCAAGGGCCAAAGGAACCGCCTTAACCGGCCCGATTCCCATATACTTGGGATCTACTCCGCCTGCTGCATAACCGCGAATCGCTGCTATGGGGGTAAGACCGAGCGCTTTGGCTTTTTCTTCGGACATAATGACCATGGCCGAAGCATTGTCCGATAAGGCACAGCTGTTGCCGGCTGTGACTGTCCCGTCTTTTTTAAATACAGGAGGGAGCTTGGCCATCTTTTCCATAGAGGCATCCGCCCGGGGAATTTCTTCCTGGTCAACGGTTATAGTTTCCTTTTTCTTGGCTACTTCAACAGGCAGGATCTCATCTTTAAACTTCCCTTCTTCCACTGCTTTTACCGCTTTTTGATGGCTTTCCAGGGCGAAGCTGTCCTGTTCTTCCCGGTCAATATTGTACTTTTCTGCAAGCAATTCGGCGGTGCCGCCCATCAGCATACCGGCCATCGGGCACATAAACCCGTCTTTGTGCAGACCATCGTAGGCTTTAAAATCGCCCATCCGGGCTCCCCAGCGGGTTTTGTCAAGAATGTAAGGCACGTTTGACGCAGATTCCGTTCCCCCGACCACTACCGTATCGGCATCGCCTGTCAGGATCGATTTAGCCCCCTGGATAGTGGCCTGCAGGCTTGAAGCACAGCGAATGTTAATCGTGTATGCAGGGACCTCGAACGGTAAGCCACCATTAACGGTTGCGATGCGGGCAACGTTTGGGCCAATTCCGGCCTGCCAACCACAGCCAAAAACCAGTTCATCAACTTCTTCTCCGGATATTCCAGCTCTTCTAACCGCTTCTTCAACAATTTTTGCTCCCAGTTCGGGAGCACCAAAACTACTTAAACTTCCACCATATCTGCCGGCAATAGTTCTTACTGCACTTACAACAACCGGTTTGCGCATGATCTTCCCCACTAAAGTGGGTTTGATCCCTCCTATCATGGTTTATTATAGTTGTGCTTTGGATTTTTTATAAAACACAAAAAATCAGCAGCACAAAAAAATCACTGTACATGCTATTATAAAGAGCTGTGAAGGGTTAGATATAAGCAAATTTTCTTTACATATTATGCTATCATCAACTTGCTAAAAAAGCAACAGACCCCACGTATACAAGAGCATCCTGCAAACTGTACTAACTGTCTAGTAACAATTTAACCTGCTTATAAGCTACTTCACATACACGGGGCCAAAGCAGTTTCTCTATTTATAATAAAGCATTATTGATCAATCTCAGTCCATAAATTTCAGGGTCCGGTCTTTCAACAGGGAAAAGCTGTTCCTGATCTGGTGTACTCTTTCCAGATCGATAGGACCTGAAACAATACAGGGTTCCTCATTACTGCCGGCCCTGATAATTCCCCTCGGATCAACCACACAGCTGTGGCCGAGGAATGCAACCCCCCTGTTTACTCCGGCACAATTGCAGGAAACCAGGTAACAAACATTTTCCATGGCCCTGACCTGGTTCAAAGCGATCCAGTTGGCCCAGCGAGGAAAAGGCCACCCTGATGTTACAAGGAACACTTCCGCACCCAGGTCAAGCATATGGCGGTATAATTCAGGAAAGCGCAGATCGTAACAGGTTGACAAACCCAGGGCACCAAGTTCGGTATTAACCACAACCGCTTCTTCACCCGGGCTCAGCAGTTCTTTTTCCCGGGACCCATAACCAAAAAGATGGATCTTCCGATAACTACCAATATTTTTGCCGCGGTTGTCCAGCAAAACACTGGTATTATAAAGCTTGCCTTCCCTTTTTTCCACGAAACTACCGGCAAAAACAAAAGAGTTGATTTTCCGGGCTTTTTCGGCAACAGCAGTAATAGTTAACCCATCCAGGGTTTCACTTTCTTCCCGGTAGCGGTCAAAATTGAAGTACCCGGTATTCCAGATCTCAGGCAGCAGGATCAGGTCCGCATCCCCGGCCAACTCCATTTGCTTCAGGGCATAATCAATTCGGTCCTGCTTGGTCTGCCGGTCATTGATCTCCAGCTGCAGTGAAGCTACCTTGTACATTTCATATCTCCTTTCTAATGGAAGTAGAGCTTTTAAAGTGACGGCTCCTTTTATTCCCTGTGAATGGCATCTTCCCAGGTCCCCACCTTTGTATCTTTGCGATCTTCCTCGGTAAACCAGTGCGAGGCGACACAATTTGATTCAGTGTAGAAAGCCACCCCATCCTTACCCATAACATGAAGATCACCAAAGAATGAACCTTTGTGGCTGGCAAAGGGAAAGCAAGAAACAGGCACCGGAATACCTACATTAATGAATCACCCTGCATCAAGTAAGGCGCAGAACAGGCCAGTTCAACAATTTCCATGGCCTTAATTACATCACCCCGTGATTAAGCCATGTTTTTACCGTGCTCGGTAGCTACCATTCTGGCCAGTTCATCAAGATTCTCCTCAATTTTAGTTTTGAACTTGAACATCAAATCAGCTCACTGCTGGACCGGTGTTGACGACCAGCCCGGAAAAGCATTTTTTATCCGCTTCAACCACCTGGTTTACTTCTTCCTTTTTACACCGGGGAGCCCTGGCCATCACCTCACCTGTGCCGCTGTTGGTTATCTCCATGTATTCTCAGGATTCAGTTTCTCTCCACTCGTTATTTACGTAAAAAATTTAACTTCCTGGGTATCGATATAGTGTTCCCTCCCTTATGCTCTTCAGGTAATAATTGCTCAAAAATAGTTTATTGTTGAAAACTGACGTTAGCAGATAAAACTGTGCTTTAATAAAAATTAAAGTTACTAGTGCCTTCTAAGTATTTTTCTTCTTTTTTTCCAGTCTGGCATTATACCCGACATAAAATCATAGAACGCATCATCATGTCTTTGATACTTAAAATGGGCCAGTTCATGCAAAACCACATAATCTATACACTCCAGGGGAAATTCAATCAATTTGTTGTTTAACGTTATTTTTTGCTTATTCCATGAACAGGATCCCCACCTGGTTTTCATGGTTCTTATGGTTAATTTAGGCCTTTCAAGCTCAAAAAACCGGTTTAATAACACCAGCATACGACCCAGGGAATCCTGGAATACAGTTTCAGCCTGCGCCTTATACCAGGAGCCAAGTAATTGTGCCTTTTTGGTAAAATCTTCGATGTCCCTGGTAAAAATATAGATTTTCCCTTCCTGCAAAGCAACTTCTTCTTTATCCGAGGCCCTTTCAACAATCAAGCGGTACGGTCTGCCCAGGTATGCAAAGACCTCTCCACTTACATACTCTTTATCCGGGGCCTGGCGGCGTTTTTGCTCAAACCGTTTGATATTTTTAATAATCCAGGGGGCTTTTTGATACACAAAGCTTTTTATAAGTTCAAAGGGCACCCGGTCATGGGCGGAAACAACCACTGAAGCATCCTGACTAACTCTTAAGTTTATATTTTTTACATTTTTCCTCTGGATAACAAAGGGGATAATATGGCCCTCATGTTCAATCGAATATTTCTTCATCTACAGCCACCTGTCATACTTTGCTACACAAATATTTCTGCTGATTTGAATCAATCCATTAAAATAAGTATATAGTTTATAGGAAGGGGAGTCAAAAAAAACCGATATCAAAAGAATTTACAAATACAAGGAATATGTTAAACTAATCACAGTTACCAGTAAGGAGTGTTGTAATGGCAACAAATGATTATGAATCGTTAACCAGTATTGATAAAACAGCCAGGATCTTTAAACAGTTATGCCGGGAACCTCACGAATACAAAATAACCGAACTGGCCAGGCTAACAAGCATAAACAGGACTTCGTTGCATCGAGTTTTGAGAACCCTGGAAGGACATGGACTGGTCTTAAAAACAGAAAAAAATAAAACCTATAAACTGGGCCCAATGGCCTATGAGATGGGATCCGTTTACTTAAACAGCTTCCAGTTTGGAGACAATATATTTCCCATACTCGATAAAATATCACATGAATCCCAGGAGTCTGTAGGAATTGCTATAAGAGAAGGTGAAAAAGTAATCTCATTATATGAAATTGAAGTCGACCAGCCCCTTAAAATGAATTACAGGCCGGGCCTGGTATACCCTATGAACAGGGGCTGTTACGGAAAATGCCTGATGGCATATTACGACCAGGATCGGGTCAGTAAAATGCTTGACGAAATGACATTTGAAAAAGTTTGTATCAATACCCTGACAGAAAAGGAAGAGATTTTAAAAGAATACCAGCAGATCAGGAAACAGGGATATGTAATCAGTGACGAAGAAACCTTCCGATATGCAGTCGGAGTAGGAGTACCCATACCAAGCCCGGACGGTTCGGTCAGGAGTTGCGTGGCTATATCCTTTTTAAAAAATGATGACTACAAGAAAAAGATTGAAGAGTTTAAGGAAATGCTGTTTAAATATAAAGATGAAATCACCAGGTACATGGTTTAAAATAATTTTTGTATCTGCTCAGCCGTGTTTTGTGCCGCTGCATCGCAGCGGTGCCGAATTGCTGTTTAACGTTATCGTCAAGCTTATGAATCTCATAGCGTGATCATAACTTCAAATTTAAAGTTTGGCGAGTGGAATAGCGTCCTTGGCGATAACAGGTTGACAGCAGCTTTAATCGACCGCCTGGTTCGCCATGCGCATATATTATCCTTTGATGGCCCCAGCCGTAGGTTGAGCCAAGCTTTATCTAATCTAAGGGATGTAAATGGCTTCGATGAAGGGGTGAAGGGAAGGGGGAACCCGTACAACCACCCCCTACCGTACCAAACGATGGCAGCTTTCCTACCTATGTAGTTTTTAGCTGCCGAACTATTTAGTTTTTACTTGCCAAACACAGGTTGCCGTTGAGCAGCAGGACATGTTCTATTATCCTTTTCCACTTCAGGCCCACTTCCTTAAATGTATGCTGAAAAAATAAAATAATCTCAACAAGGCTTGCCATGCCTTAAAAGTTGTGCTAATATTAGTATATGTTCATTTAAAGCACTATATGTTCGCTATACGAACATATCTACTGGTAAAGGGGATAGCAACAGGATTAATAATAAAATGGTTATTTAGGAAGGAGCCAAAAAGGCATGATGGATCTACTTATTAAAAGCGTAGAGATCATAGATCCAGTAAATGGCCGTTTTTATGGTAATATTGGTATCAAGGGCCATAAAATTGAATTTGTTTCAGAACAAAATATTGAGGCCAAAAAGATATTTGAAGCCAGTGGGTTGATTGCAGCCCCTGGCTTTATTGATATTCATATGCATGAAAGTGAGGTAACCGGTGAAACAGCAAACCTGGAAATGTTTGAACATATGGCCCGAATGGGGGTTACAACTGCTGTCGGCGGTAACTGCGGATTAAATACCTGCAAGAAAAGTGCCACCAGTTATTTTGACCTGCTCGAAAATAGCGGGATCCCTATCAACTATGTGGGCTTCTCCGGATACGGTTATAGCAGGGAACAGCAAGGACATGAATTAAACCGGCCCATCTCCTATAAAGAATTTACAGATCTGGTTCCTCTGATCAGGAACGACCTGGAAAAGGGTGCCTGCGGAGTATCTTTAGGACTGGAATATGTACCGGGAATAAGCACAGAAGAAATAATCTGGTTGGGTAAGCTGGTAAAAGAATACCCCGGAAAAATGATATCCGCCCATTACCGCTACGATTCGGACCGCTCCCTGGAAGCGCTTGCAGAATTAATTATATTGTCCCGTGAAACCGGGGTTCCTCTTCAAATATCCCATATTGGCAGCTGCAACGCATTCGGCCAGATGGATTCAGCCCTGGACATGTTCGATGCCGCTTTGAAGGCAGGCGTAGACATATCAGCAGATGTATACCCCTACAACGCTTTCAGCACCATGATTGGGAGCGCTGTTTTTGATGAGGGCTGTTTTGAAAGGCTGAGAATTTCTTATAATTCCCTCCTGGTAACCGAGGGCAAATACCGGGGCCACAAATGCACTGAAGAAATATTCCTGGAACTGCGTTCACAGGCCCCGGATACTTTGCTAGTAGCATTTGTCATGGATGAAAATGAAATTATAACAGCACTAAAGCACCCAGGAATAATGATCGCCAGTGACGGATTCCTGCGATCAGGACAGGGCCATCCCCGGGCAAGCGGCGCTTTTCCTCGTGCTATCGGCAAATACGTCCGGGAAGAAAAACACCTTGACCTGGTTGAGGCAGTTAACAAGATGACCTTACTGCCGGCCCGCAGGTTAGGATTAACTCAAAAAGGCAGGATCGCCGCCGGTTACGATGCAGACCTGGTTTTATTCAATTACGATACAATCAGCGATCGGTCCAGCTACGAAAAACCTGCTGTTCCCCCGGAAGGGATCGACCATGTGCTGGTAAGTGGCAACCCGGTTGTTTCTAACAGCAAATATATTGGAGGTGATAACGGCACAGTAATCAGGGTCGGTTAAGGAAGCTGGCGAAAAATATTAATTATAGAAATTATCGGCATTATAAGTATTAAGCCCCGGCCCGGAGTGCGGTAAAGTGCCAATACTGAGAGTAGTTCAAACTGTCTCCATGAATTGAAGCTGCTGGCATATTTGACAAAAGGAGGTTTATACTTTGCTGGCCAACACATCGGAATCAACCAAGAAAAGTAAGTTTAAATTTCCCCATGTCCTGGTTTTGCTTTTTATCGTTATTATCATTGCCGCCATCTTCACCTACATTGCTACTCCGGGACAGTATGACAGGATGGAGGTTGAAGGCAGGACAGTAGTAGATCCTGACTCATACCAGATCGTAGAAAGAAATCCGGTAGGGCCTTTTGGCATTCTACAGGCTATTCCCAAGGGTCTGGGTGAAGTACAATTAATTGTATTTTTTATTTTCATTGTCGGTGGAGCTTTTGGCATTATCAATAAAACCGGCGCTATTCACAGAGGTATTAACTCATTAACCAAATCCCTGAAAGGCAAGGAGCAGCTTATCATTCCGGTAATGATGCTTGTTTTCTCCCTGGGTGCCGGTTTGCTGGGATTAATTGAGGAGTTCTTACCCTTCATTCCAATCATGGTTATGCTCTGCCTTGCCCTGGGGTTTGACTCCCTAACCGGTGCCGGGATAGTTCTGATCGGTGCCGGTGCCGGATTCGCTGGAGCGTTCATGAACCCCTTTACAGTTGGGGTTGCCCAGGGTATAGCAGAACTGCCCTTGTTTTCCGGTTTAGAATACCGGTTAATTGTGTGGGCAGTGATCACCTTGATCGGGATTGCATTTGTTTATTTTCATGCCAACAGGGTAAAAAAGAACCCCAAGTTAAGCCCTGTCTATGAAGAAGATCTCAAGAAAAAAGAAAGCATGATCAATAACAACAATGAAGAAGTAAAAGTTCTGGAAGGCAAGCATAAGGCCGTTTTAGTCGTAGTCCTGGTCTTCTTTGGCCTCCTGGCCTGGGGCGTAATCAGCGAAGGCTGGTATATCCTCGAGATAGCGGCCCTTTTCCTTGGCATGGGTATTGTTGCCGGCCTCGTCGGCAGGCTTTCACCTGATGATATAGCCGACGGCTTTGTAATCGGGGCCAAGGAGCTAACCATGGCCGCCCTGATTGTCGGTATAGCCAGGGCAATACTGGTTGTCCTCGAAGAAGGCTTCATTATTGACACCGTTTTGCACGGCATGTCAACAATGCTGCAGGGCTTTCCAGCCTACCTTTCTGCTGCAGGGATGTATTTCTTCCAGATTCTGCTTAACATCATCGTTCCTTCCGGCAGCGGCCAGGCTGCACTAACCATGCCAATCATGGCGCCCTTATCAGACCTGGTCGGCGTAACCCGCCAGACGGCAGTTATTGCATACCAGCTTGGTGACGGCTTCACCAACGTCTGGTCACCAACATCTGGCTTTTTCATGGCCGGATTAGGACTGGCCGGTGTAATGTGGGATAAATGGGCCAAGTGGTTCCTGCCCTGCCTGGCAGTCTGGATCCTTGCCGGAATTATCCTGGTCAGTATTGCCCAGATCATTAATTTAGGACCGTTCTAGAAAACTGACCCGGGAACAAAAAAGCCCCGGCTGACTAATCTGCCGGCCGGGGCTTTAAAATTCTGAAGGAGATCAGTAATAATGCCTTTAAACAGTTATCAAAAAGCACTTGAACATCTTGACGAAGCCAGAATTATTGAACTTACAAAAAAGCTCATTGCCATCCCCAGTTACCACGGCCTGGAGGTACCGGAAAAGGAAGTCTCAGCTTTCCTTTATAAATACCTGGTTGATGAAGGATTTGAAACCGAACATGTACCTGTTGAAGAGGAAAGAAATAATGTCATCGCCTGTTATGGAGCCGGCTCCGATAAAGAAAAAACTTTGATGCTTGAGGGGCACATGGATACGGTGGATGTAAAGAATATGAGCGTTGATCCTTTTAGCGGTAACATTAAGAATGGCAATATATATGGGAGGGGCTCGGTAGATATGAAAGGGGCCCTTGCCGCCATGGTCGGCGCCCTCATGGCGATAAAAAAAGCCGGAATTCAGCTTGACGGCCGCGCTTATTTTGCCGGTGTAGTCGATGAAGAGAGAAATTACCGGGGCGCTGACTATATCGCCAAAAACGGCCCCATAACCCGCTATGCTATTGTAGGGGAACCAACAGAACTGGAAATTCATAACGGCCACAGGGGTCTGATCTGGATCGAAATAAAAGTACACGGGAAATATGCCCACGGTGGAACCCCGGAAAAAGGGATCAACGCCATAGAGAAAATCAACTCCGTTATAACAGAAATTGTAACAAAACTAAAGCCTGAGATTATGAAAAGAAAACACCCCGTCACCGGGCCTTCCCACTTGAACCTGGGACACATCAAAGGAGGGACTCAACCGAGCACCGTGGCAGGAGAATGTGTTCTGCAGATGGATCGCAGGTGGCTCCCCGATGAAAGCCAGGAAGGGGCGGTAGAGGAAATAGAAAACATACTGGCCAATTTGAAGAAAAAGGATCCTGAATTTGATGCCACCGTAACGGTTATGGACGATGATATGGACATTCAATTTCCTCCGCTGGTATGCGAAGAACAATCTCCCCTGGTTAATATCCTTAAAGAGGCGTCTTCTGTAGTTTTGAACAGATCCAAAACTTCTTATTTCCCGGCCTGGACTGACGGATCCATTTTGAGCAGGGATGGCGGTATTGAAACAGCAGTTTTAGGACCCGGCCACCTGTCGTCAGCCCATTCAGAGGAGGAATTCTGCCCGGTACAGGAAATTATCGATGCCAGTAAGATATACATATATTCTATTTTGAAAATCTGCAGTTAAGTACGCCCGGGTCTTAAAACAAAAATCCAATTAAAAGCCCTCTCATGAATAATATACTTCAAACCTTCAAGCAGCTTCAGGAATATTCATAAGCGGGCTTTTTTATTACCAGTAATTACTCCCTGGTTTTCAATACCGCAAACGCTAAAACTTCTTGACTTTCCTCAAATTTGCCTTCACTGAACCTCCGGCTTGCTGCCGGGCAAACCTTTTAAAATGATGGTTTTCCTGATAAAATTATAAGCCCGGAAACGAACACCTTGCCACATTAAACCTTTCTAAAAAGGCCCCAACCCGGCCGGCAACTTCTTCCTTATTTCCTCCCTGTTCAACCAGTTTCATAATAGCACTGCCAATAATTGCAGCACTGCCATGATTGCCGATTGATTGGACTTGTTCCGGTCTCGAAATTCCAAAACCAAGGGCCAGCGGAACCTCTGTGATTGAGCTAACTTTCTCTAACAATTTATGCGCCTGCACAGGTATTGTGTCCCTGACCCCGGTAATCCCGGCCACAGAAACACAGTAGATAAAACCGCTGGACCGCTTAACGGTCTTTTTTATGCGTTGATCAGAACTGGTGGGAGCCAGGAAGCAGATATAATGGATTCCGGATTTTTTTAGGTCCCGGGAAAAAGTTTCACTTTCCTCCAGGGGCAGATCGGGGACAAGAACCCCGTCCACTCCGTTACTTGAAGCAGAATCTATAAACTTAGAGAGGCCGTAACTAAATATAGGGTTGTAATAACTCATAATTAAAAGCGGTATCTTTACCCTGGATTTCAACCTGCCAGCCCGCTTTAACACATCTTCCAGGGTAACTCCTTTTGCTAAAGCCCGCTTTGAGGCAGACTGGATTACAGGGCCATCTGCTACCGGGTCGGAAAAAGGCACTCCTAATTCCACCATATCAACCCCCTTTCGGGCCATTTCCTGAACAATCGCTTCAGTTGTTTCTAGGTCTGGATCGCCTGCTGTGAGGTAAGCTATGATGCCTTTAAGCTTTGCGGTTTTAAGCCAGGCAAATTTATGGTCAATGCCGTTCATAATTAATTAACCTCCTTTACAGCCGATAGAACCGATGACACTTCGGCTACATCCTTATCGCCCCTACCTGAAAGGCAAACAACAACAATATCCTCAGCGGTAGTAAAAGGGATCAGTTTTTCCAGGTAAGCAAGGGCATGGGCACTTTCCAGTGCAGAAATTATACCTTCACTTTCTGCAAGCAGCTTAAAAGCCTGTAAGGCTTCCGTATCCGAAACAGCGGTGTATTCAGCCCGCCCCGATTCCATCAGATGAGCATGTTCAGGCCCGACCCCGGGGTAATCAAGGCCGGCAGAAATGGAATGCGCAGGGTTGATCTGTCCGTTTTGGTCCTGCAGCAGGTAACTCAGGCTGCCGTGCAGTACTCCTGGGCAGCCGCCGCTTAAACTTGCGGCATGGTTGCCCGGGGTTAGATCCCTGCCCGCAGCCTCAACTCCGATTAATTTAACCTGCCTGTCTTCCAAAAAATTATGAAAAAAACCGATTGCATTACTGCCCCCACCCACACAAGCAAGCAGGTAACCCGGTAGTTTTCCCGTGGAAGCAAGAACCTGATCCCTGGTTTCAGCACCGATAACCACTTGAAAATCTCGTACCATAGCGGGATAGGGATGAGGCCCCACAACAGAACCGATAATGTAATGGGTATTATCTATGCTCGATACCCAGTCCCGCATTGCTTCACTGGTGGCATCCTTTAAGGTTTTACTTCCCGAAGCAACAGGAATTACTTTTGCTCCCAGCAGTTTCATTCTGAAAACATTAAGCTCCTGGCGCTTAACATCTTCTTCTCCCATGTATATTGCACACTCGAGGCCAAATAGTGCTGCCACGGAAGCGGTGGCCACCCCGTGCTGGCCGGCGCCGGTTTCGGCAATAATCCGCTTTTTACCCATTCTTTTCGCCAGCAATGCCTGTCCCAGGGTATTGTTCATTTTGTGAGCCCCGGTGTGGTTTAAGTCTTCCCGCTTCAGGTATATTTTTGCTTTACCGTATTTCTCAGTAAGGCGGCCGGCATAATAAAGAGGTGTCGGCCTGCCGCTGTAGTTTTGGTAATAATATTGAAGTTCTTCCCAAAAGCAGGGGTCTTTTTTACAATTCCGGTAGCTTTTTTCCAACTCCGAAAGGGCGCTCATAAGTGTTTCCGGCACAAAGCGGCCTCCGAAACTGCCAAAATAACCTTTTCGATCAGGTAATTCCATTTGCTTCCCACCTCCGAACCTCGTTCACAAACTGCTTGATCAAGTTAATATCTTTTTTCCCCTCTTTTTCAACTCCCGAGCTGACATCGACCCCTTCAGGCCGGATCGACTGCAGGGCTTCGTAAACATTACCAGGATTTAAGCCACCTGCTGCAATCAACCAGCAGGGTATGACTTCAGCCTGAAATGGCTTGAAGCTCTTCCAGTCCCAGGTCACTCCAGTTCCTCCCAGATAGCCGGGAAGATAGGAGTCGATCAGGCAGGCCATGATCTTGCCCCGGTAGGCCTTGATGTCATTAAATCCCCTTTCCGGATCGTTGCTGAAGGCTTTTATTGCTTTACCGGAAAAACGGCTGCAATAGGAAGGCCCTTCCGCTCCGTGGAACTGGAGCAGATCCAGTCCAAGGTAGTTTTGGATCCAGGCTACTTTTTGATCCGTTTCGTTAACAAATACCCCTACTTTCTTTAAGTCCCGGGGAAGCTGCTTGATTATATCCCGGGCTTCCTCCACGGTAATTTTTCGCCTGCTTTCAGCAAATACAAAGCCCACTGCATCAACCCCCGCTTCAACACAGGCTTTGGCTGCTTCTAAAGATGTTATGCCGCATATTTTGATCCACATTGTCCTCTTTTATCTCCTTTCAAACCCGGTTACTCAGCAAGGATTTCAGTTTCACTTCGGGATTACCGGCCCTGATCAAAGCCTCCCCCACCAGGGCGGCATTCACTCCAGCCTCTTGCATCAACTCTATATCTTCCCTGGAGCTGATCCCGCTTTCGCCAACTACCAGGATATTATCCGGCACCAATCCGGCCAGTTCCAGGGTGGTAGAAAGGTCAACCCGGAAAGTTTTTAAATCCCTGTTATTAATACCGACCATTCCGGCACCTGCTTCAAGAGCTATTTCCAGTTCCTGATGGCCATGGACTTCCACCAGGGCCTCCATATCTAAAGAACGGGTTAAATCCAGAAGCGATTTTAAAAGGTGTTTGTCCAGGATGGCCAGGATCAAAAGAAGTGCATCAGCCCCATTAGCCCTTGCTTCATATACCTGGTATTGATTGATAATAAAATCTTTGCATAAAACAGGCAGGCCCGTCAGTTGTTTAACCGGCTTTATAAAGGTCCTGCTTCCTTTAAAGTAGTTCTCCTCGGTAATCACCGATATCGCACTGGCCCCACCCCTTCTGTATGCCCGGGCCAACTTTATAAGATCAAACCCGGGGCCAAGATCGCCTTTAACCGGGGAAGCGCGCTTGATTTCAGCAATAATTGAGCATTCCCGGCTTTCTGCCAGGGCCTGCTTAAACGGCAGGGGGAGCTCCAGTCCAGAAATTTTTCCTATCAGCATTTCCAGGGATATTTGCCTTTGATCCCGGGCCAGCTGTTCTTCCTTTTTTTTAACAATTTTTTCAAGAAGCATAAATTCAGGCAGATGACAGGCGAACTTCTGCCTTTCCCCCCTTTCCAGAAACCCGGCCACAAAAATGTTTGAGGTCATCGAGCTTCTGCCTGGCCCGCCCTGATGAAACCGCTTCCCGGGCCATTTCAATTCCCTTAGAAAAATCAGGAACCCTATCTGCTGCGTACAAAACAGCGGCTGCATTAAGCAGGGCCAGGTCGAGCTTCGGCCCCGGCAGGCCATTCAGGATCCGGGTGGTACACTCGGCATTTTCCCTTAAGCTTCCCCCCTGCAAATCCGCTTCAACAGCTCTTTGCAGGCCCAACTTTTCCGGATCAAGGTGATATGTTTTAATGGCGCCATCCCTGATCTCAGTAACTTTTGTCGGACCCAAAGTCGACAGCTCATCCATGCCCCCCGCTCCGTGGACGACCAATGCCGATTCAGCAGCTAAACCGATCAGCACCTCTCCGATTAGATCGGTCAATTCCGAAGCGTAAACCCCGACCAACTGGACTTGAACACCAGCCGGATTAACCAGCGGTCCAAGCAGGTTAAAAACAGTCCTGATGCCGATTTCTTTCCTGGCCTTTACAGCGTGCTTCATGGCAGAGTGGAAAGTGGGGGCAAACAAAAAAGCGATGCCTGTTTCTTCAATACACCGGGCTGCGGTATGCGGTGGAAGATTGACATTGACTCCCAGGGCTTCCAGGACATCGGCGCTGCCGCACTTGCTCGATACAGCACGGTTGCCGTGCTTGGCCACCGCCACGCCGCATGCTGCCGCTATAAAGGCTACGGTAGTCGAAACGTTGAAGGTATTCAGCATATCTCCACCTGTCCCGCAGGTGTCGGCCAACCTCATTCCGGGGACTTTGACCGGTAGAGCCTTGGCCCGGATTGCCCTTGCAAAACCGGTAATTTCTTCCCTGGTCTCGCTTTTCATGCCCAGGGCCGTAATTAAACCAGCCACCTGGGAATCGGTAGCCATACCCTCCATAATCTCTGTCATAACCGCATAGGCCTGTTCTTCCTCAAGGTTTCTACCGCCGGTTATGGCCGCTATGGCCTCGGTAACTCTCATTTATGAACAACTCCTTCTTTGAGAAAATTATTAATTATTTTTTTACCGTTTTCAGTTAAAACTGATTCCGGGTGAAACTGAACTCCCTGGATTGGTAGCTCCCGGTGCTTCAACCCCATCACCTCACCGCCTTCCGAAACTGCCGTTACTTTGAGTACCTCCGGAACAGTATTAGGATTAACCGCGAGGGAATGATACCGGCCCGCCAGGAAAGGATTATCCAGGCCTGCGAAAAGTTCTTTTCCATCATGCTTGATCATGGAGACTTTGCCGTGCATCAGTTTTTTGGCCGACCCTATTTCTGCCCCAAAAGCCCGGCCAATGACCTGGTGTCCCAGGCAAACCCCGAGCAAAGGTATTTCTGGCGGCAGGGCAGCGACCAGGTCGAGGCAAATCCCGGCTTGTTCAGGAATCCCGGGACCCGGAGAAAGGATTATTTTTTCAGGGGCCAAACCGGCCACTTCTTCCGGGGTAATCATATCATTGCGAAAAACTGTCAGCGCTATACCACCGCATAATTCCCCAATATATTGGACCAGGTTATAGGTGAAAGAATCATAGTTATCGATAATAAGGATCATTACAGCTCCTCCCCGGCCAGTTTTAATGCTTTTAGCATAACCCTGGCCTTGCTTATTGTTTCTTCATACTCCGCATCGGGCTGAGAATCGGCAACAATACCGGCACCAGCCTGGGCGTAAGCTTTGCCGTTTTGAAACACAACCGTTCTGATTGTTATACAGCTATCCATGTTGCCGTTAAAAGAAAAATAACCGACCGCACCGGCATATGGCCCTCGCCTGGTGGGTTCAAGCTCATTTATTATCTCCATCGCCCTCACTTTGGGGGCTCCGGAAACTGTTCCAGCCGGAAAACAGGCGGCAAAGGCATCAAGTGCATCTTTATTTTCAGCCAGCCTGCCCCTAACTTCTGACTCCAGGTGCATTACGTGAGAATATCTTTCACATTCCATAAAAACAGGCAGTTCAATACTGCCAAACTCTGATACACGGCCCAGATCGTTGCGCCCAAGATCAACTAACATCACGTGTTCCGCTCTTTCTTTTTCATCATCAACCAGCTGCTGTTCATAACCGAAGTCCTCTTCCGGTGTTTCCCCTCTTGGTCTGGTTCCAGCAATAGGCCTGGTGGTAACAGCACCATCTACAACCCTGGTCAGCATTTCCGGTGAGGCGCCTGCAATTTGAAAATCGTTAAAATTTAAATAGTGCATGTATGGAGAAGGGTTTAAAGTGCGCAGGGTCCGGTAGACTTCAAAAGGATCCACTCCGGTTTCAACTGCAAATCTTTGGGAAAGGACAGTCTGTAAAATATCACCGGAATAAATATATTGCTTTATAGCCTCAACCTTATCTACAAATTCATCCCTGCTAACATTGCTTCTGATGGGAAGGTCATCAAGAATTGTTTCATGGTTGTTTACTCTGTTCAAATTACAGGTGCTGTTATTGTTTAAGGAAGCTTCTATCTGCTCGATCTTTTCTGCAGCATCATGATAAGCTGCTTCGGGATTATCTCCCGGGCGGCTGTTGACTATAATCTTCAGGCGCGAGCGGTAATGATCGAAGACAAGGACAACTTCGGGAAATATATAGCAGGCATCGGGAAGATCCAGGTCATCCGGTGGGGCTTCCGGGAGACGCTCAAAGAGGCGTACCGCGTCATAACCGGCATAACCTACAGCACCTCCAAAAAACCGGGGTAAATCAATATCTTCAGGCAATCGGTACGATTTTAATAGTTCACGAAGAACGGAACTAAATTTCTGTCTTCTCACTTCCTTTTTGCCTTCTCTCTGCAGTTCCACTTCCTCACCTCTTGCCTTCAAAGTCAGAAACGGCTCTCCGCAAATAAACGAATATCGCGACAACCGGACACTGCCTTCCACACTTTCCAGGAGACAGGAACAGCTATTTTTAAAAACCTTGTCATAAACTGATACGGGAGTCTCGAGATCGGCAACAATCTCCCTGTGAACCGGGATAAGATTGTACTTTCCACACATATTGATGTACTGTTCTTTTACCGGACTGCAGCAATAAATTGTTTTCATTTTCTTTTCTCCTTTTATAATCCATAATAAAAGCCAAATAAAAAACCCTTCACCCTCAACAAGGGTGAAAGGTTTACTTCCACGTTGCCACCTCAATTAGATCCGCCCTTTGAAATCATCGCACCGATCGGGATTATTCGGGCAGGCGGCGCTGGAAAGGTTATAAAATAATATAGCCTTTCATCCCTGGGACGAAAGGCTCTCTTTCGCGGTGCCACCCGGCTTCAAATCCCACCCGGCAAATAACTCAATCGGGTGAAATCTCACTTTAGCAGGGTACGGGCCCTAAACTTAATATAGTTATGAGCTGATACCCCCCTCATTATTACGGTCGAGGTTTCCGTCGGAGTCTACTCACAAATAAATCCTGCTTTCAATCCGCTGCTCCCGGGCCCATTCAGTATGCCTGTATGTGCCGGCTTTCCACTACCGCCGGCTCGCTGTTACACCCCGGACATACCTACTCTTCCCGATCAAGGCATTTATCAATTTAAAGTTTCCCTATTGTTAACACAGTAAACACAGCTTGTCAATACCCTCTTCTGATTTTCTGCTTCTTAAACACCAGGGCAATAGTTTCTGCAGACTGTTCTTTTGAAAACAGGTAGTATGACAGTATCCACACCCTCCATAACAGGTGAAATGGAAAGAAAAACCGGAAATAAACACTATTGTAGTAATAGAATTCTTCTAAAACAGAAAAGTTATTGGCAGCTGCTAGATGTTTTAAATCCCGGGGAGTGCATTTATGGTAATATACGGGAAAACCCTGTATTTTTTTAGATTTGGGATAAAAGGTATTAAGAAGAGTATTTTTAAATTCCTGCGGGATTAACAAATTCAACCGGGCATATAATGCATTCCTGCTCGGAACAAAAATCAGGGCCAGGCCGCCCGGTTTAAGAATACTGTAAAAAGCAGAAAACACTGCTTCAACATCACTCACATGTTCAAGCAAAGATTGGCATATAACCAGGTCTGCATCATTATTGCCCCTAAAGGTGGCTATATCCCTGCATACCTTGTAATCATAAGCTCCTGCTGGAGCTTTTCTTAATTCTTCTGCGCTGATATCTAGGCCAACTACAGCTGCTTTTAATCTATCCTTTTCCCCCGGCCTTAAATAAGGGCGCTTCCCGCCTCCAATATCGTATATGCGCTGGTTCTCTTTCAAGTAAGCCGGGACAATATTCTCCTGGTAGTCGGTTTGTCCATCGAGGCGAAACTTGCCGGGAAGCAGCCTGTCAAACTGGCGCGAAAGCCACTTTTGGCTTTTTAAAAACAATCTCAGCATAAATGCAACCCCTGTAATGATATTCCACCGTTTAGCAGCCTCTGAATGGACAGGGCAACTTCTCATCATGTTACTGGTGAGAACCAATTACTTTACAGCCAGGTAATAGGCGCTTTCCTGCCCCGTTTTTTCTTCTGTCGTTTTGAAATGAACTTCCTGAAAGTAATTTCTTAACCGCTTCTCAAATACCTTTTCCCGGTTCGAACACCAAAAACAGGCCACCCCTCCGGGGTAAAGGCATTTGTTGATCTGAACCAAACCTTCAGTCCTGTAAATGTACTCATTGGAAGGAAGGCTGAGCCAGCTGCTGCCGTTATCTGTATCCACCATCACAACATGGAAAGCACGGGCCGGGTCTTTTTCTGCTGCCGCAGCTTTCTCTTCAATCAAACCTGTAAAATCTATATTAACTGCTTCTACCCGGGGGTCATTAATAGCCCCGTTATTTGTTTCTTTCAGGTAAGACCGGTTCCAACTGATTACAGCCGGTTCAATTTCGGCCACTACTACACGGCCCACCTGCTCCCACTCCAGGGCTTCCTGTAAACTGAACCCCATCCCCAGGCCGCCCATAAGCACACTCAAATAGCTGCTTGATCCCTGGTCAACCATCTTCAGGGCGTCACTAACTGCTGCTCTCTCGGAAATACCATTATAAGAAGCCATTAAAAAAACACCGTTATAAATTATTTCATATTCTTTACCACGGCGCTGGAGCTGGACTTCTCCATTTACACCATTGCAACGTTCAATTATTACCCGCTCATGATCAATCCAGTCCATCATAAATTCTCCTGCCCCAATAACCTTTCCCGGACAAAATCACTGTTGCCCGGGTTAAGCCCGTACTTAAACCTTCTCCAGCATAATAATCTGGGTTATCCCTGATAATAACCTCATTGAGCCCTGCTGCTGCTTTATATCCGCCAGCCACTAATTCAAATACCCACAGCGTTTTTTATATTATATCACGCCCCCGGTTACCGGATGGTTTTATGATTGACAAAGCCTGTAAAAAAAATTAGGATAATTTTATAATGAAGAACCGTGATGTCCTGCTATGTGATCTTGATGCCTTTTTTGCTTCAGTGGAACTGCTGGACAACCCTTCTCTCAAGGATAAGCCGGTCCTGGTGGGCGGTAATCCGGAAGGCAGGGGAGTGGTCTCAACCTGTTCCTATGAAGCAAGAAAATATGGTGTTCGCTCTGCTATGCCGATGAAAAAAGCCCTTTCTCTCTGCCCGGGGGCGGTGGTATTAAAAGGCAGGATGTGGCGCTATAAAGAAATGTCCCAGCAGGTCCGGGGCATATTTGAGCAATTCACTCCCGATATCGAAGTGGTTTCCATAGATGAAGCCTACCTGGCTGTAAAAGAAGGCCTCGGCCTGGAAACTGGAAAAGCCATTCACAAAAAAGTTAGAAAAGAGCTCGGTTTACCGATCAGCGTAGGAGTTTCTGCAAACAAGCTGCTGGCGAAAATTGCCTGTGACCAGGCCAAGCCAAACAACGTGGGCATGCTGTGGCCCGCAGAAGTTGAAGAAAAATTATGGCCCCTGCCGGTCAGAATCCTCCCCGGGATAGGCCCGGTAAACGGAAGCAAGCTGAATAACCTCGGTATTAATACCGTCAGGGACCTGGCTAACTATTCCAGGGAGGCCCTGGTTCAATTGCTGGGCAGCCATGGGGAAACCATATCCAGTTATGCCCACGGCATTGACAAGCGCGGATTTGAAACTGAACAAGAAGCTAAATCGATTTCTGAAGAAACAACCTTTCCTGAAGACATTCATGACCGGGAAGCGATCCAGGCTGTCTTACTGGAACTGGCAGCAGGGGTAGGCTACAGGCTGCGCTGCGCCGGGATTGCCGCCAGGACCATTACCCTGAAATTGCGCTTCAAGGATTTCAAAACGGTAACCCGCAGCAGTACCCTGCCCGATACTGTATGCAACGACTCAGATATTTATAACGCAGCAAAAGAACTTTTTGAAAAACACTGTGCCAAACCACCCTGGCGCCTGATCGGAATCCAGGCCTCGGGCCTTGAACAGGGTTCGCAGATGTCGCTGTTCAGCTCCAGCCCGGAACATGAAAAGGAAGATAAACTAACCGCCACCAAAGATAAACTGAGAACAAAATACGGCTCTGAAGTTTTATTCCACGCCAGGAGGTTAAAAAAGAAGTAACTCAGCTTATATCGCCTGCTACTGCCCAGCCTGCTCTAGAAAACTGAAGCGGGCATAGAGTGCAGTTTTCTTTAGCAGGCCTGCAATTTCCCAAAAGAAAATAAACGTCTAAGCCAAATTGCATTTTGGGTTAGTAACGGCTTGTCAAAGACAATGTTAAACGACGCAGCTGGAAACCAGCCACATCATAAAAAGAGCATCCAATCGCTTACGGGTTGTAATTTTTCTCAGGTTACTATTTTAGAGCTTCTTTACCCTTATAATCCCTGTCGTAACGGAAACAGTTCTGGGCTTCATCAGGTATACAGTGCTTTCCGTTCACAATCATTGAAGCAATATTTTTACCGGCCCCGGGCCCGAGCATCAATCCCTGGCCGCACATACCAACAGCTAAGATCAGGCCTTCCAGGCCCTTGGCAAAGTCGATGATTGGGATACCGTCGGGAGTCATTGGATAACAACCGCGCCAGATCCTCCTGATCAGCAGGTTTTTGAAACTGGGGATGAGAGTTATCATGCGGCCTGCCAGTACCGGTAAAAATTCCGAAATTGATTCCCGGTTTGTTCCAATAAAAAGATCTTTCGGAGTATAGCAGAAGATAATCTGCCCTTCCCGGTTTTGTCCAAAATAGAAGTTTGCGGTTTTCCCTTCTGGACCCGGCCTGAGATCTACTACCAGTGGTTCCAGGAAGTGCTCTATGGGAGCCGAAATGCCTGCTTCGTGAGAATCAGGGGTTACGGGGATGTCGATGCCCAGCAACTCAGAGTGCTCTGCCGCATCTGCCCCGGCAGCCAGGACAACCCATTCAGCAGAGTAACTGCCCTTATCTGTTTTAACCCCGGTTACCCTGTCCCCCTCTTTCAGGTAACCGATCACTTTTTCATTGAACCGGTATTCGGCGCCATGTTTCATCGCTTCACGTTGAAAAGCTACCGGCAATAATATAGAAGAAACCTGTCCATCGCCCGGTGAATAAGTCCCGCCTCTCAAACCGACTGGATTAACACCGGGAACAATCTCCTGGATCTCCTCCGGTCCAACCCACTTAATGTCCAGGCCAAACTTCTTCTGGTACGGGATTAAGTCTTTTAAGCTTTTTTCAATACTTTCATCATAAACCGGAAAACAGTAGCCACCGGACTTCCACCCCACATCGAAACCGTGTTTCTCTTCCCAGTTAGAAATGATATCTATACTTTCCAGGCAAGTGCTTATTTTTCCCGGATCGGAGTGGGTCGCCCGCACACCACCAATCGCCGCTTTATTGTCACCCTGACCGGCGGCGGGACGCCTATCTAAAACCAGGACCTTCATACCGGCTTCGGCAAGATGGTAGGCAGTTGGATTCCCTACACTGCCGCAGCCGACTACTATAACATCATATGTTTTATTGGCCGGCATTTTGATCCTCCTCATCATCTTCTTCTTTTTTAGTGGCGAAATCACCAAGATGCACCTCTGCTACCAGTGGACGATGTGATGGCAGTGTCACCTCGGACAGAGGAACACCTTCCTCTTTGTAGATTCGCAAAATCAAATCGGTGCATGTCTTTCCGTTGCAGCCGCCCAGCCCGGCCCTGACCATTGCTTTCAGCTGGTTCATATCCCGAACCCCGGAGCGGATGGCGTCAACGATTTCACTTTTTCTCACCCGCTCACAGCGGCAGATAAAGGGGTCTTCCTCTTCAGCAGCAGGCACTTCCAGGGGATCTCCTTCGCTCATTTCCCTGATCCTGAAGCCGGCAACTTCTAGTTTGTCTTCATAAGGCACCTCTAAAAACAGCAGCCTGCGGCAGTCCTGCTCTTCCCTGTCTTTATAGGCCACAACCTTGCCAGTGCCGACAACATTTCCTTCCATGTCGGTGGTGGTAACCTCGTCACCGACAGGTATAGTTTCATTAACAAACTCGTAGGGCATCATTAGCAGGGCCTTTTCCTGGTTGGGATCATAGTCATTTACCACCAGGGTTATAGCCAACCCGGGACAGGCAAGCACACACCTGCCGCATCCGATACACTCCCCACTGAACTCCGGCAAAGAGAGTATAGATCCAGGCATATCAATACAATTATTAGGGCAGGCTTCGGTGCAGGGGTTGCAGGGTATCTCCTGGATACAGCGGATCAGGGGATAGACCCGGTCTTCCCTGTTTTCTGCTTTGAAAGGTTCCATATCACTGGAATGCTGCTTCAAGATTTCCCCAAATTCTTCCCAGTCACTCGGTACCGGCAAATCAATTCCCATTGCCTGGGCGATCCTGCGACCGATAATCTTGCCGGAAAAAATAGCCGCCGAGGCTTCCGCAATTTCACTGGCATCGCCGGCTGCATAAACTTCAATCCCGTATTCCTGTGCTTTCTTGAAAAGTTCATTTACAGGGTTGAGGCCGACAGCCATTAAAACGGTGTCAACTTCAAAAGTCCTTTCTGTTCCGGCTACAGGCTGGAATTTATCATCGATTTCGGCAATAACTACCCGCTCGACATTTTCCTTGCCTTCTATACGCAGGACGGTGTGGGAAGTCCAAACCGGGACTCCCAGCCTCTTAATTTTATCTTCGTGGACCTTGTAACCTCCGCATTCAGGAAGTGCTTCCACCAGGCCAACCACATCTATTCCGGCCTGCAGGGCATGGTAAGCGCCGATCAAACCGACATTACCGCCTCCGATAATAAATAGTTTTTCTGCGCAGCGAACCAGGTCCCTGTTAACCAGGGTCTGGAAAGCTCCCGCCCCGTAAACACCGGGTAAATCCGCCCCCGGAAAAGCAAGGCTTTTCTCCCTGGCTCCGGTCGAAAAGAGGACTTTTTTCGGCTTGACCAGGCTATAAGTTCCATTTCCGGCAATGCCGAACATTTTATCACTGAACACACCAACCACGGTAGAGTTTAACCAGGTCTTAACTGTAGGCAGTTTTTTAATATCATCTTCCAGGATGTACCCGATATCAACTCCACGGGTACCGGCATAACAGTCTTCCACAGATCCGAAGAAATTATGGGTTTGCAAGCTTAGCTTGCCGCCCAGTTCCTGTTTATCGTCAACGATCAACAAGTCAACGCCTACATGGCCCAGTTCTATGGCTGCACTGATTCCAGCCGGCCCCCCACCAACCACCAGCACTTCTACTTCTACTACCGGTGGATTGGCGACAACCGGTTCTTCCGGTGCCTTTTCATCAGCAATCTCAGGCAACCCTTTTAAGCTTTTTACTTCCATACCAGGGCTTACCGGGGTCATGCAGGCTTTAACCGGCCGGCCGTCCGCAACAACCATACACTGAGAACACTGACCGTTGACGCAGTATATGCCCTGGGCGCCACCATCACGGTGGTGGTGGCCGAGAACAGAAATACCGGCAGCATAAAGCGCTGAAGAGATAACTTCTCCTTCCAGGGCAGTCAGCTCATCTTCGTTAAAAGTAAATTTCACTTCTTCACGCTCAAGGGGCGGCAGAATAGGGTGTTTGCCAATCCGCCTCATTTCCTCCCGCTCCTCTTCGGTTAACTCTTCCATCTCGTGGGCATTAGCAAAGTGCATTGAAGGCAGCATATTTAAAGAAAGCTGCCAGCTGCCCCGGCGAAGCAGCAGGGCGTATTGTAAGCACAGGTCAGGCGTATAGCAGAATTGCTGTTCTGCGCTACCGGCATATTGATCAAGCAGCTCTTTCCGCTTCAAAGCATCAATGCGGTAGGTAAAACTATCTTCCTCTGCCTCATCAGTGACACCGGCAAGTTCGTTCAGGGTAAGTAAGCTGGTTTCCGGCAGCAGCTTCCCTGCAGCCCTGCGGTCAAATGCAACCACCCTTTTTACTCTGGATTGTTCTAATTCTTTTTCTGTAAATACAGGGGTAACCTTCATATTGTAGGCTTTAAGCAATTCGGCTGCATCAGCCAAAATCCCCCACACAGGTGAGTTATCAAGATGCAATGATAAGAGCAGGTGCAGTTCCGGTAATTTATCCAGGAAAAACAAATCCCGGTCATCTTCTTCTATTGTTTCTCCGGCACCATCCTCTAAAACGGCAGCCAGTTCAACCGGCAAAACCGGTTCCAACTCCGGCCGCTTTTTCAGCCAGGCAACAATATCCAGGGCCAGGTCCAACCCGGAAGTATGGTCAGGATCGGCATCGCTCATAGAATATATTTCGTTAACAGATAAAGGTGTAATACCGGTGGAATCTTTAAACTCCTGCCATTTTTGACCGGGGCCATGCTTGCCATGGTAGGGCTCGATCAATTGCAGATGTCCATGGGGAAAACCACATAAATCTAATAACTGAGCGGCAACATGGTAATATTGTTCGCCAAGGTCGCCGCCCTTCTGGTAAGGACAGCTTAACCTGTCCCGGCACATCAATGCCACACTGTTAGCACCGGCAGCGGCACAATAAAGCAGGGTTGAGACATCAACGCTGCCGATACAACTTACTCGAACCACTCCATCTTCTTCAGGCATTGGCGAGCGGGGGCAGACAAAAATAATGTCTTTCCCTTTTACATCCCGGTCAAAGATGACCTTTTCGAAATCGGTAAGGGCTTCCGTCTTGTTCTGCCGGATTGCACCAGTCGGGCAGGCCCCTGCGCAAATTCCGCAGCCAACACAGGTAGTTTGAGAAATTTGGGCAACTGGCAGTTCATCTTTCTGCATGGTTACCCGGGGAATAGAAAAGGGGCAGACTTCTTCACACACCCCACAGCCCCGGCAGATATCGGTTTGGACCGAACAGACTGGAATTTCATAATCCCGGCCCCAAATTTTTAGGACCTGGTTTTCCTGTTCAAAGGGAATCGCATCTGTAGGGCAAACATGGGTACAAGCCCTGCATCCTACGCAATCTTCTGCTATGCCTTCAGGGTTCGGGGCTACAGCCTTGTCTACACCCCGGCCGAGGGTTGTAATTGCCCCCGGTCCGCAGTCCTGGCAGGCCCTGACACAAAGACCGCATAATATGCATTTTTCATCTTCTTCTTTAATCTCAAAAGCAGTGGTATCTATGCCCTCCATGCGAGCTATTTTTTTAATCTCTTCCGCCCCGGGACACTGGGCCAGGTAAAGCTCCAGCAGGTTGCGCCGGGTTTTTAGAACTTCAGGGGAACGGGTGGCAACTATTAATCCATCCTCAGCCGGGTAAAGACAGGAAGTGACAATCCGCGATTGGCCGTTCCACTCTTCTTTGGTTATCTCAACAACGCAAAGCCGGCATGCTCCGCTGCGAGGAAGTGAAGGATGGCTGCACAACTGTGGAACCTTAATACCCTCTTTGTTTAGAATATCAAGGAGCATAACCCTGCTTTCAGTTTCCAGTTTTCTACCGTTTACTGTTATATTAATCTTTTCGCTCATAATTATCCTTTCGGGTTCTCCTTTAGTATTAAAAACCTCTAACCGGATTAATTACAAAATATATATAAGGTTAACTTTTAGTGATCACAGCATCAAAATTACAGGTTACCTTGCAAATACCGCACTGGTTGCAGAGTTCTTGTTCAATCTGGTGTTTTTCTTTTTTATCACCGAGAATTGCCCCCTGGGGGCAGGCATCTGCACATAGCCGGCAACCGGTACAGTTATCGGTTATCTCATAAGTAATCATGTTCCTGCATACTGCGGCAGGACATCTTTTCTTGTTGATATGGGCTTCGTACTCATCACGGAAGTGGGTGAGGGTGCTGCGCACCGGGTTCGGGGCAGATTTGCCAAGCCCACATAAAGAGCCATTTTCCAAAACCAGCAGCAGTTTCTCCAGCTTTTCCAGATCGCCTTCCTCACCTTTACCTGCACAGATCTTTTCCAGGATAGCGTGCAGATTTACCAGGCTTAACCGGCATGCTGAGCACTTGCCGCAGGATTCTTCCACCAGGTAACTGGTAAAATAGCGGGCTACGTCAACCATACAGGTATCTTCATCCATGACAATCATCCCACCGGAACCCATCATCGAACCTTCCCGGGTCAGGGTGTCAAAGTCAACGGGAAGATCAAGCTTGCTTTCCGGCAGGCACCCACCGGAGGGACCGCCGGTTTGAACAGCTTTGAATGGCTTGCCTTCCTGGATCCCGCCGCAGATATCAAAAATAATAGTTCTTAGTGAGGTTCCCATGGGCACTTCGACCAGGCCGGTATTCAGGACCTTACCAACCACTGAAAAAACCTTGGTCCCTGTGTTATCGCTCGTACCGGTTGAAGCAAACCAGTCGGCACCTTTACTGATGATAACCGGTATGTTGGCGTATGTTTCCACGTTGTTCAATACAGTAGGCTTATCATAAAGCCCTCTTTCCGCCGAGCGGATATACTTGGCCCGCGGTTCGCCGACCTTGCCTTCAACCGACTGCATCAGGGCTGTTGATTCGCCGCAGACAAATGCTCCAGCACCCCGGTTAATCCTGATGTCAAAAGAAAAACCGGTGCCGGCTATGTTTTCTCCCAGAAGCCCTGCAGCCCGGGCCTGTTCAATAGCCAGGTGCAGGTGCTTGAGGGCGCGGGGATACTCTTCACGGACATAAATATAGCCGCTGGAGGAACCAACGGCATAAGCGCAAATTAACATGCCTTCAATGATCGAATGTGGGTCACCTTCCATAATACTGCAGTCCATGAAGGCTCCCGGGTCTCCTTCATCGCCATTGCAAATTATATAGCGGATATCGGAGTCAAGTGAGGCTGCTGTGCTCCACTTTTTCCCGGTGGGAAAACCACCGCCACCTCTTCCGCGTAAACCGGAAAGTTTTACAGTTTCGATAACCTCTCCGGGGCTCATTTCCTGGATTGTTTTTAAAAAGGCACTATAACCACCATGGCTGATATAGTCCCTTATATCGAGTGGATCAATGGTGCCTACATTGCGCAGGGCAATTTTCTTCTGACCGGCATAAAAAGGTATTTCCGTAAAATCTTCAATGCCCGGGTCTTCATCATGTTCACGGTAAAGTAAGCGGTCTACTATTTTTTTACCAAGCAATGTTTGCTGGACTATCGCTTCGGCATCCTCAGGCTTAACCCGGGTATAAAAAATATTGTCCGGGTATAAAATCACCAGCGGTCCTTTTTCACATAACCCATGGCAGCCTACTTTTTTCAAACCAAGGGTGACGGGGATATCCAGGCTTTCTTTTTCCAGTTCACTGCTCAAAGCTTCTGCTACCTGGAGGCTGCCCCTGGCTTTACAACCGGTACCATTACAGACGAGAACCCGCACCTGGTCCACCGGTGTTTCCTCCTGCAGCTGCCTCTTTAACTTTTCAAACTGTTCGGGGTCATTTATCTTTGGAACCAGTTCAAGTTCTTGAATTTCACCATTACCACCAGCTGGTGTTTTCTCAGCCTCAGGCGTTTCGGCTTCGGCACAGCACTTTTTGATCTGTTTCGACAGCTTACCCACAGTCATATTTCCGTAAAATTCACCATCAATAATTGCAACCGGGCCCATGGCGCAGGCTCCAACACAGCGAACAGAATTCAGGGTTACTTCACCGTCAGCAGTGGTTTCGCCGGGCTTAACGGTTAGCTCTTCAGAAATCTGGTTCATGAGCATAGAAGCTCCTCTGATATGACAGGCAGTGCCTTCACAGATATCAACACGGTGTTTTCCCCGCGGCTCAAGGGAAAAGGATTTGTAAAAAGTTGATACCGAGTAAATCAAGGATTCAGGGAGGTCTAATTGTTTAGCGAGGAGGTTTATTGCTTGGGAGGGGAGATAGTTGAATTCATTCTGGACATCTTGCAAAATCATGACCAAATTGGCCGGGTCTTTGTCATGCTCTTGAACTACCTTCTCAACAACAGGCGCATAGTTATCCATTATTATTAACTTCCTTATTCAGAGTGTTATAGTAGAGCAAAACCAAAATAAACATCTTAGAAACATTACAATATTTGAAACCTTAAAAAGTATAACATTCATCCTTTTGTATTGTCAACGAAACGCGATCACTTACGTAAAATCTTACCCGGGAGAATCGATTCAGTCATGACGAAATCTTACCGAGGGGATGTGAGGTGATCCTGATTAATCTTATAAAGGACTTTGCCTGTTTTCGTTGAAGCCTTTTTTTAAGAACTTAACATCAACTGTTTATTAATCAAAACAGGAGTATCAACTATTGGATTCATTGAGAGAGTCTGCTGTAAAGGGAATTAAATGGACTGCTGTAAGCGCTACCTTCGCTACGGTAACAGCCTTTTTGTTTCAACTGGTGAAAGCACGCTTCCTGACCCCGGAAGATTTTGCGTACCTATCTATCCTGATGATTGTTATCGGTTTAAGCAGAAACCTGGAAGCAGCCGGGTTCAATCGTGGGGTTATTCAAAAAGACCAGATCAGTGTCAATGAATCATCTACACTTCTGTTATTCAACATCTTTTTTTCCATCCTCGCTTCGACAATAGTATTTTTCATCGGTACTCCGGTGGCCGCCTTTTTTGACCTCCCCGGCCTGGACTACCACCTAAAACTAATTAGCCTGGCTGTGTTTTTCCAGGGAGTATCGCATTTCTTCATCGCTTTCCTGGAAAAATATTTCTATTTCCGTCATATCGCCGTTATCCAGGTATCCCGCCAGCTCTTATTTGTCAGCCTGGCTACTGGCTTAATCATCGCCGGATGGGGAGTCCTTGGTTTCGTTCTCGGACATGTGGCAGCCACCATTATATCATCACTGCTCTACACAGGAATAGGATTAGCAAACAAGATCGCTGCCATCAAGCTTTATTTTAGCATAAGTGCCCTGCGCCCATTTATAAAGTTCGGGGTGTTTGTAACCGGAAGACAAACCTTAAACATCTTAACCAAGCAAATAGATGAAATGATCATACTTCATTTTCTCGGGGCAGAAATAATGGGCACCTACTTCTTTGGGAAAAATATGCTGGAGCGCTTAAGGCAACTTATGAACATGTCCTTTTACCGTCTTATCCTTCCACTGCTGTCAAGGTTGAAACATGATCAAGATCGCCTATCCGAAGTTTATTACAAAATGAACCGCTACCTCTCCTTGGTTGCATTCCCGGTATTTGTTGGTATTTCCCTGACAGCACACCTTTTTGTTCCCCTCATTTTCGGCGAACAATGGATGGACAGTATCATTGTATTCCAGGTATTTGCCATAACATTGATCCTGAAAATGTTTAGCGGCATAATGGCAAGCAACCTGCTGTACTCTGTAAATATGCCGGGGACAGTTTTCATTATTGATCTGGCCACAGATATGGTCTACATAACAGCATTAATGATCTTTGCCCCCTGGGGCATTAATACAGTGATAATTCTTTACACCGGGTATCAGCTAATTAAGTTCCTTGCTATGCAGCTTGCTGCTCACAGACATCTTTCCCACGGTTTGCACCATTACTTTGCCAACCTCAAAAGTCCGGCGGTTTTATCTGCACTCATGGTTGCGGCGGTGACTGGATTCCAACATGCAGCCGGCGATCGGCTTGAAAAACCAGCGCTGCTCATCACCTCTGCAGCAATTGGGGCTGTCGTTTACCTGGTCCTGGCCTGGCTCTTTGATCAAAAAAGCATAACCGAGCTGAAAGATATGGCCTTTCGGAAATAAGACCTGTTTAAGCTGACTTACCTTAACGATATATTATATTGTTTAAACAGTTCCCGGTTCTGCGGTGTAATGAACCCACCGCTAATCCCCTGGAATATGAGCGGGCTCCAAAGGCTGTTGCCTTCAACAAGGACAGCTTTTTCATTTGTTATAGCCACATCCCAACCGATACTCTTAATGCCAGGGGTAAGAGAAGCAGCTTTCCGAACCAGATTTTTCACTTCATCCCACCGGGGCACTGCCATACCTTCGACTTTTACCCCGCTGTCAGGATGACACGAAATTTCTTTTGTAGAACCCCAGTCCGGGTGAAACAACCCTTTTGACATCTTTCCCTGATCAGGGTCTATTCTAAAAGCAATCCCTCCCTGGGACCAACTGTCTACGGTAACACCTGCACGGCCAAATCTGAAAACAGCATAAGGAATGGCTACGGTGTTATTTGGCAAAGCCAGTGTCAGGATCCTGCATGTGTTAACTGATGTAGGGTTGATCTCACTTAGCAGTTGATGCTGTGTAATCTTTTCTTCCAGCAAATAGCCAGGATAATTGGAATGCCCGGATTGCTGCCCCATGTGTTCGGCCAACTCTTCGTCGTTCCACCTGTAACCACTGGCGTCGAGCAGCACATAATTACCTTTCCCGGAAGGACTGACATCGCGAATAATTATAACCCCTGATCCCTTTTTGCCTCCGCAAGGTTTGACAAAAAACTCTTTTACCTTTGACCTGCCAAGCCAGGTCCTTAAATCATCTGCCTCCCGCAAGGGATACTGATCTGCTGTAAAGCCCGCGCCAGGGAGATATAAGCCGTACAAACGGGGCAGGGGCAAATTAAAAGAACTGTAATATCTATTAAAAATAAGCTTGTTATTCAACATGGAAATGACTCTGGGATCATATAACCGGGATCTTATCTTGTAAGTCAATTCATGATTGCTGAGGTAAGTTGATATTTCAGTAAAAGTTTTATCCCGGTCAAAAAACCGGTAAGTGCGGTATTCTATGGGTGAAAAGCGGTACCTGGCCGCCAACCAGAACATTTCCGCTACCTGCCTGAAAACATTTTTACTATCAGGGCCTGTATTAATTCTCAAGTTGCCCAGGGCCCTTTTAATCCTGCTTATAATAAATAATCGCCGCCCTTTTATCCCTTTGTATTTTTCCTTTCCTGCTTTTAAGAAAAATGACAGCAGGTAGTTGAAGCATTATATCCCTATAGAACGAATTTAATAATGAAGTTGAAATATTTCTATGCTATTATATATTAAAACCAAAACCAGAGAAAGGAGAAGAAAGCATGAGCAAACATGACAAACCGGAGAAACAGATCCATGTTGATCTTGAGCAGGCTCTGAGCAAAGAAGAAATCGGCAGGTATTTAGTAGATATCGGGCAAAAATTAATCGACGAAGGAAGCTTTACAATAAAACAAGGTCAGGACAGCTATGAAATAAATCCTTCGGGACATATCGAGCTGGAATTGCAGTATAAAACCAGGGGAGAAAAGAATACCTTTGAAATAGAAATCCAGTGGAAGCCCGGGGTTGATCACAGCTTTGAAATAAGTTGATCTAAGCTTCCTCTCAGCACTTTAACTCAGGCCGGGCAGCACGATGCTTCTCGGCCTTTCACTATTAATGGGAGTGAGAATTTAAACTGACAGTCGGCTTTAATTGCTGTAAAGGAAACGCCTGGTAAGGGGCAAATCATTACACAGGCTCCGGCTGAAAAGCAGCTGATGAATATCAAGCCCGCTGCAGCGGAAAGAAGCAGAACTGCCAAAAAGGTACAAACGCCACATCCGGACAAACCGTTCTCCATATTTTTTTCTTACCTGGCCTACTACTTTTTCAAAATTTTCCGCCCACTGATCGGCGGTCAGGGCGTAATGCATCCGCAGGCTCTCAACATCAACAAGATGGAAATCGTATTTGGGCAAAACCCAAACAATTTCCCTGAGAGAAGGGATATAACCCCAGGGAAAGATATACTTTTCCAGCCATGGATTGGTGGGGGCCTCAGTTGGCCTGGTGATCGTATGAAGCAACGAGAGCCCCTCAGGTTTGAGCATTTTTTTCAAGCAGGAAAAGTAAGCTGGAATATATTCCTTTCCTACATGCTCAAACATGCCTACACTAACTATTTTATCAAAACTACAACCTTCCACTGCCAGATCACGGTAGTCGGCCTGTCGAACCGCTACCTGATCTTCCAAATTCTCATTTTTTATACGCCGGTTAGCTTCTTCTTCCTGCTCTCTGCTCAAAGTAATACCCAGGGTTTTAACGCCGTATTCTTTAGCCGCCTTAATAATCAACCAGCCCCAACCGCAACCGATATCGAGCAGAGTTTCACCCTCCTTTAGCTGCAGCTTGCGCAGGATATAGTCAAGCTTCTGCAGTTGCGCCTTTTCAAGTCCATCTTCAGGAGTTGTATAATAAGCGCAGGAATAACTTAATGTTTGATCAAGCCATAGCTTAAAAAAGTCATTTCCCAGGTCATAATGATACTGAACCCTCTCCGTTTGTTTTTCAGTTGGGGTCTCTTTCTGGCATTTCATAAAACGCTGCAGTATACCCTTTTTTGTCATATCCTTGATGAAAATATCTTCATTTTTGATCAAGAGTTGGAATAATGCCTTTAAATCACCTTCAAGATCAATCTTTTGATCCATGTAAGCTTCACCAAATTTAACTTCGGGCTCATGCAGCATCTCCCGTAAATCCATTTTTTCTTTAAAAATAATACGCACCGGGGGTTCAATTTTTTCGCTTTCCCCATAAACTTCCGTATGCCCGTCCCAGTAGGTAACCGCAAATGGCATTCCTTTTATACAACGGCATATTGCCCTGAGTAAGTTCTTTTGCATCTTTCCATACTCCTCTCTATAGAAATTGCCCCAGGCGGTTCAAAAAAAATGAAAGTATTGTTGCTAAATTTATTAAATGATTAGGGCGGACCCTGTATTGATCACCAGCAACAAATACTGAAATATTACCGCTTTGTCTTAACTATATTATGCCGCAATTCTTCCAATTTTGCAAATTTGCCCCCCCCACCTGCTCCTTCACACCTGCCTCAAATCGTGGGTTGCATGTGAAAGCATGAACTTATTTTGTGACAGAATTAACTTGTTTTGTGAATGGTTTAACTTGCCTAAATCTATTGACAAATGTTTCGTGGCAGGCTATCATATAAACACAACAAAATACTACTAATATAATTTGTTTTATATCATTTACTCTAAAGCCTTTGAGGAGGTGATAAAAGAAAGCTTTCAAGGAAATACAGATACCGGCATGTAGTAAAAGAAAGACTATCCAGACTTAAAAAGGAGGACTTACGATGCCATATTTATTATTAGGTGGGTTATCATTATTCATGATTGGTATGCTCAATACCAGGTTGAAAATGGTTACTCCCGAAGATAAAGAAGAGATCACCGATGAATGCATAAAACACAAGTGCGATTACTTGAAGTATATAGAACATGGCAACTTCAACTTCTACTAATCCCTTCATAATCAGCCTGGAAAATTAAAGAAAATAGCCTCAACTATAAAATCAGGCGCTTATGGCTCCTCCCTAAAGGAGGCGGGGAGTCATTTTTACGTCTCCCTAAATGATTAAGATACCTAAAACAATATATCCTATTATTTATATAAATAAACTACAGTATACCTATTGACAAGATAATATTATACTATTACTATAGATTTAATAACATTATGTTAGGAGTGTTTATTATGGAAGAAAGTATTAATTACAGTGCTGAGGATGTTCAAGAAAACAAAGTTATTGCGGCTTTGTCTTATCTGGGCTTATTGGTCCTAATTCCCCTGCTGGCTAAAAAAGACAGCCCTTTTTGCCAGTTCCATGCTAAGCAAGGACTGGTCCTGCTGATAGCGTGGGTTTCCATTGGTATCATTGCCATAATACCAATCCTCGGATGGATAGTAAGTATTATTGGCTCTATAGTGCTTTTTATACTTTTTATCATGGGCCTTATAAACTCCCTGGGCGGTAAGTATAAGGAGCTGCCTCTAATCGGTCAGTACGGGGAGAAGTTTAACCTTTAAGCACTGAAAATCACCTATTGTATAAATACAAGCAAAAATCCGGTTAACCCTTTAATAACAGGCAAGTAGAATCAAGTTTCTGCTTGCCATATTTTTATGGTAATATAAAGTGTAATGATACTGAGAAGGAAAAAAGGAAGGAAAATAATCATGCCTGCCCTATTATTGGAAGAAATGACCTGGCCGGAAATAGAGTATGTCATAAATAACGGTTGCAAAACGGTGGTTATACCTTCAGGCTCTATAGAACAGCACGGCCCTCACCTGGCCCAAGTTGCAGATACCGCCATAGCCGAAGCTTCCGCAGTTGACCTGGCCAGGCGCCTCGGCAACACCCTGGTTGCCCCCGTCATTCGCCCGGGGCTTTCAGATCACCATTTAGCCCTGCCGGGAACACTATCGCTGAGACCGGAAGTTTTTACAGGCATAATCGAAGACTATGTTGCCTGTTATATAAAGCACGGCTTTGAAAATTTCATCCTGATTTCCTCGCACGGTGGCAACTTCAACATTCTCGAGGAAATAACCTCCAGTTTAAACAACAAGTACCCCAACAATAAATTCATAACCGGCCTGCCACTGCAAGAACTACTGGAGCTGCTTTCAGGCATGGAGGAAGAAGAGAATATGCCTGAGGGAACCTGCGGGGGACACGCTTGCGAATACGAAACTTCCGTGATGCTGCACCTTTTCCCAAAGCATGTCCGAATGGAAAAGGCCAGAAAAGGTTATGTCGGCAGGCCAACCCGGGAAATCCTGGACCGGATGCATGAAGGTGGAATAATCGCCGTTTCAAACATCGGGGTCCTGGGTAATCCCGAGCAAGCCAGTGCTGAGCGCGGTAAACGCTATTTTGAAAAAGAGCAGGAAGCACTTTATAAAACTGTGAAAAAGAAACTGAACAACATGTAAGCTGAGCATATCATCCAGGACAAACAGGCAGGGCGGCCTGATGGTGATTAAAACAGAACAAAGCCGCTTATTTTCACCCGGTTTAAAACCTAAACGTTGCCCGGCCGTACGTTTTTGATCAGTTATGGTTGCCGGTTATGCTTAATCATAGTTTTCACCTTTTCTCCAAGAACGCTCTCTGATGAAGATGTTTCAAAGTGAAGCCCTGTTTCCAGGGGGGCGTCTATGCCGGTATCAATACAGCGCTTGGATGCCTGGAGAGCATCAAATGACTGGGCAGCAATCTCTGCAGCCATCTGATCTACTTCCCTGTCCAGTTCTTCCACAGGATAGACATGGTTGACCAACCCGATTCGCAAGGCTTCTGTGGAATCAATTCGGCGGCCGGTAAAAATCAATTCTTTAGCCATGGCCGGGCCAACAAGCCGCGGCAGACGCTGCGTACCGCCGCAATCGGGCACCAAGCCGAAAGAAACTTCAGGAATAGAAAAAACTGCGCTATCTGAAGCAACCCTGATATCACAGGCCAGAGCCAATTCCAACCCTAAACCGATACAACCTCCTTTTATTGACGCAATCACCGGAACAGGCAGTTTGGCATACCTGGAAAAAACTTCACTCAAATAATGAAGGGCTTCGTAGCCACCGCGCAGGGTTTTGTCGCCGAGATTAATTCCTTCTGCCATGGCCTGCTTAATATCGAGACCTCCACAGAAAGATTTTCCTGCCCCGGTCAAAATCACTGCCTTGATCGATTGCTTCAGTTCAATTTCCTTGACTGCATCTTCCAGCGCCAACCACATTGGCCCGTCAAAAGCGTTTGCTTTATCAGGCCTGTTCAGGGTCACAACAGCAACATTATTTTCAACTTGCAGAAATACCCGCTGATTTTTCCTCATACTGATATCCTTTCCGAGTTTTAATAGTTCTTTTCACTGCCCTGGTTGGGGCAATCCCGTTATGTTCCAGTTAAAAGGCATCTATAAGAACAGCACGGAATAATAATACCAGAATTAAGAGGCCCGGTTAACCCCGAAACAATAAAAAAACCAACTGCCATAATTTTTTTCAATTTCCCTCAATCCCACCATATTATTTGCGTATAGTTCTGCTATAATATATATTTAGAGTAAATACTGATAAGGCAGTGGCATATTTGACCCGGCCACTACCTTTCTTTATGTTTATCTTGTTAAAAAGATCTGGCGCCTAATAGATCTTTTACATCAAAATAAAGTGAGCAGTTCACTCACAATCATTCAGGAGGTGTTTTTAATGGAACAAATTGGCGCATTTCTACCACTGATTCTACTGTTCGTCGTTTTTTATTTCTTGTTAATAAGGCCGCAGCAGAAACAGCAAAAACAGCGCAAGGAAATGATCAGCAACCTTAAGAAAGGCGACCGGGTGGTCACGATCGGAGGCATCCATGGGATTATCAAGGAAATTGACGAATCCAATATATCCCTGCGTGTAGCTGAAAATTTAAACCTTAAAATGTCCCGCGCCGCCGTTGATAGAGTCCTTCAAGAAGACGAGGAATAAGTATAATTACTCTAGATATAGTTAAAACCCTCCTTTGAGATACAACAGTGGTATCAAAATGGAGGGTTTTAACTAGTATAATTAATTCATAATTGTTTTTTCATCAATCGGACAGCAATACCGTATTTAACATATGCTTCATGATCTGGCAGCCTTTTCGAAGCAGGGTTAAAACCAGGGTTTTCAAAAAAATCAATCGACAACTTCATAGCCGGTATTTTTAATATTACCTTTAAGCTTTTCCAGGCTCACTTTATCCGCAGAATACTTAATTATGGCTTTTTGCTCATTAAAGCTGACCTTGGCTTCAACAACCCCCGGCAACTTGTTCAAGCTGTCTTCGACCCTCCGGGCACAATGATTGCAGCTCATTCCGGAGATATTGATAATGGCATTTTCATGTTCTGATTTGCTTCCAGCACTATTCATTAATCTCACCTCCCATTAGCTTGTTTAAGGACTTCACTATATATTATAGTTGTTACAACTCCGTCCTTCTTAAAAGTTGAGCATTGATGGCTACAATCACCGTGCTGGCCGACATTAAGATCGCGCCAACAGCCGGAGTAAGCAGGATCCCCCAGGCGGCAAGCACACCGGCGGCAAGGGGAATAGCAACAATGTTGTATCCCGCAGCCCACCATAAGTTCTGCACCATTTTTCCATAAGTGGCCCTGGAAAGGGTAATGATCCGGGGAATATCGCGGGGGTCGGATTTAACCAGGACTATGTGCCCTGCTTCCACAGCCACATCTGTACCGGCACCGATAGCAATTCCAATATCAGCTGTTGCCAGGGCGGGAGCATCATTCACTCCGTCTCCGACCATGGCTACTTTTTTTCCTTCAGCTTGCAGTTCCCGCACTTTTGATGCCTTATCTTCAGGTAAAACTTCCGCAAAAACAGTATCAATTCCCAGTTCACCAGCTACAGACTCGGCTACGGCCCTGGAATCCCCGGTCAGCATGGCCACTTCAATACCCCGCTTTTGAAGCTCTGAAATAACCGCCTTACTTTCCGGGCGGACAGCATCGGCAACTGTAAAAACAGAGATGGCCGTGCCATTACGGAGTAAATATATTGCCGCCCGGCCGAGTTCGGCCGCTTTTTCCGCTTCCTTAGAGAGCTCTGAAGGCACTTCTGCTTGTTCTACCTCTAAAAGAGCAGGGCCACCCATTTTATATTCAAATCTATCTACCTTTGCCATAACGCCCTTACCTTTGATAGTCCGGAAATCTTCAACCAGAGGAAAATCTATTCCCCTGTCTTCTGCAGTTTTTACAATACCACGCGCAATCGGATGTTCAGATTCTTTCTCCACCGCTGCTGCCAAACGCAGGGCCTCTTCTTCTGTTATCCCTTCCACAGTAGACATTTCTACCACCCGGAATTCACCCAGGGTCAGGGTTCCTGTTTTATCAAAAATGACTGTATCAAGATTGCGGGCTTCTTCAAGACCAAGCCTGTCCCTGACCAGGAGGCCGCCCAGCGCTCCCAGGGTGGTGGAAATAGCCACTACCAGGGGCACGGCAAGGCCAAGAGCATGGGGGCAGGCAATTACAAGGACTGTAACCACCCGAACAATAGTAAAATCAACCGGCATGCCGGCAAACTGCCATCCAATCAGGGTCAGCAAGGCAGCAAGAATCGCTGCGCCGGTCAAGAACTGGGCGGCGCGATCTGCCAGGTTCTGGGCCCTGGATTTGGATGACTGCGCCTCTGCAACCAGGCGCATGATACCCGATAGCTTTGTTTTTTCACCAGTCCCGGTAACTTCGATCCGAAGCGAACCTTCCCCGTTATTAGTTCCGGCAATTACTTCATCGCCTTCCACCTTTTTGACCGGGGCAGATTCACCCGTGATCATCGCCTCATTGACATCACTCTTACCTTTCCGCAGAATTCCATCTGCCGGTATATTCTCTCCCGGGCGAACCAAAACAATATCGCCTTCTTTTAGTTCACTAACCGGGACCACTTCTTCTTCTTGGCCACTCAAACGGGTAGCATTATCGGGCAGCAGTTTGGCCAATTCCTGCAAAGCGCCCTGGGCCTGGACAATGGAACGCATTTCAATCCAGTGGCCCAAAAGCATAATGGTTACAAGCGTAGCCAGTTCCCACCACAGCGATTCAGCCTGAATTAAACCTAGATCAACAATCCAGGAGAAAACAAATGCAACCGTGATCGCCAGTGAAATCAGGGTCATCATCCCGGGAAGCCTGTCCTTCAGCTCTCGCCAGGCACCCTGGACAAACACCCATCCGCCGTAGAAAAATATTATAGTTCCCAGCACAGGAGGAATCCAGTCTGACCCGGGAAATTCTAAGGCCTGATAACCAAAAAGATGCTGAATATGGGCAGACCAGTAAACTACCGGTAGAGTCATAATAAATGAGAGCCAGAACTTGTCCCGGAACATCTTTGGACTGTGGCCGGCATGCTTGTCATGGCCGCCATGCTCCGAGTGATTATGGCCACCATCGCCTGATCCGTTGACATTTTGATGTTGTTCATTATGTGTATTATTAATAATTCATCATCCTCCTCGTTAGAATTGATCTAAATTATCAGCAAGATACAGCAATCAACTTAAATCTTTTTTCTTTTCCTCAAATTCCTGTTTATCAATTTCTCCCCGGGCATACCGCTCTCTTAATACTTCCAGGGCTGTATTTACCCCGGGGGGAGAAGAATCCACCTCTCCCGTTTTCTGCACTGCTGCAACAACCGCCCAAACAATAAGGCCCAATACACCCGCCCATACAACAACCATTACAAGCATAAAGCCACCTCTCATTATCCCTGGCCACATAAAATCATGCATACGCCCGGGCCATCCGCCATAAATACCGCCAATAACAGCAGAAACTGTTACCAACACTGCTATCAAAACAACTACAACAACTACGCCTACTATAAGCGCTTTTTTTAAACTTTGATTCACTTAGCCTAAACCTCCTACATGGTGACATTGAAGCTGCATATTCCGCTAAAATCGAAGTTAACTACAACAACATGATGTTGGCATTTAGCCAACAACAATACTATTATTCCTATTAATATTATATACTATCTCTCTGACCGGCACAACCGCATCTGTTTTTTTCAGCCATTAACCTTTAGCATTCAGCTTAATTTGCTGTGTTATCGTTGCAACGTTGCATGAATTTTGTACTTATTGGTGAAATAACCTGCATAATGATGAAACCCGGAGTTATGGCGCACGATCGAAAGGGCTTGCGGGTTAGCCCCTACAAGCCCTTTGTTTAGTACTTCCTGCAGTATATGAAGAGTTTAGAGTCAGATCTTATGTAACATGAGAATATTTATCTACAAAATCTGCATCCATGACCACTAAGGTTCCACTGTGAAATCAGCCATACCCCTGGTTGAATGTGTGCTATCGATATTGTCTGAGCTCTGATGTAAGCCCACAATTAATGAGTACTCTTCTCCAGGAATTAATTCTTCAACATTATACCCTTCATCATCTGGAA
>SL_5KL_010_SEDDRAFT_10000042_pt1 | contig 66420 bp, 59 predicted proteins | sample SodLakKL_010_SED_FD_9118 | JGI IMG/M metagenome (IMG submission 9118)
TCTTGACAACGAGGCCAGGTCGTGATATGCTAATCCCGGTGGCGGCTACCGCGCCATCACCAAACAACAAAGAAGAGACCTGTGGCAGCAGGTCTCTTCCTGATTCAGGTCATATTCCCCGGCCTGTCCCCAATGGCTGTACCGGCTCTCTTGCTGACGCACCGTCGACAATGAGATCCGGCCCCATCGAGGAAGCCCGGCGCGGCCCGGGTTCTGCGGGTGTGCCCTACCCTCCAACAGCCTCACCGACGCACTCATCGCTGTCGTACTCATCACCACAAACAAAGGCCCCCGACTCAACGAGCACCTATGAGGGTACAATTGTATACCTTACGCCATCGATCAGCAACTTTGCGAGTTGCGTCATAGTCACTGTTACCGAGTCAATGCCAGGACAAACGAACCCGGGCTTCTCGGGGCATCCAGCCTGCAGAACCTCCTCTCTGCCAGCAAAAGCATCCTCCAGATAAAGGCTGTGGCATTGCCCACCTTCCTGTCACGCACATCCCATCCACCCACAGCTACACAACTTCTGTTCTTGCAGACCCGCTATGATAGGAGGAACGCCAAGTCCCACCAGTACTACTAACATGGCTGTAATGGAGGTTTCAGAATAGGCTAGGACACTTGTGATGTCAAGGCATTGCCGAAAGAGAAGTTCGAAAGGCTGGTCATCGAGCAGGTTAGGGAGAGGCTGCTTAACCAGGAGCTCGATTCCGGCAATGACATTCTGAAGGAGAGGCTGGATTCCACCGCTGCTGAACTGAATGACGTACAGGCAAGGCTATCGAAGCTTTACGATGCTCTTGAGACCAGCAAGCTGAGCCTTGATGACCTGGCCTCCAGGGTTAAGGATCCGAAATCCCACCAGGAGGAGCTAACCAGGGCGAGACTTCAGCTGCAGCTAGAACAAAGCACAGGCAAGGCCAGGCACCTGAATACCCGAATGGTAAAGGCTTATGCCGAAGACCTGAGGCGCCTCGTCCATGAGGCCCGTGTCGCCGAAAGCAAGGCCTTCCTGCGCTCATTCATCAGCAGAATCGAGATTAACGAGGGAAGCGCCACGGCACACTACATCGTGCCTGTGCCGCCGCAGCGAGGGGAGGGAGAGTCAGTGGGAGTTCTGCCTATGGTTAACCTTGGTGGAGATAGGGGGATTCGAACCCCCGACCTCTGCTATGCGAAAGCAGCGCTCTCCCAGCTGAGCTATATCCCCTCGTCCAATTCTAGCAGCGCTACGACAGACCGTCAATCTGTCATGGAGTTGTCGACCGAGTGCTTTGTCCTGTTCTCAATGTTATAATGCCCCGTAACTCTGACCGAGAGGAGGATCATATCGATGGATTGGGGCATGGAGAACCGTCTGGCCCAGCTCATAGGAGCAGATGGGCGCTGCCTGTGGCTGCCGGTAGACCACGGCTACTTTCAGGGCCCGGTAACCAACCTGGAGAATGTGGGAACGACCATCGACCCGCTTCTGCCTTATGCCGATGCCATCTTCGTGACCCGGGGCATACTCAGAACATCGGTTCGGCCCCGTAATTCGAAGCCCATCATCCTGCGGGTGTCGGGTGCCACAAGCGTGGTGGGGAAGGACCTTGCCAACGAAGCGATAACCACCTGCATGGAGGAGGCGGTGAGGCTTAACGCGTCCGCGGTGGGCATCTCCGTCTTCGTGGGCAGCGACTATGAGCACGACTCTCTGCTCAACCTGGCCCGGCTTGTCGACGAGGGGGAGAGATACGGTATGCCGGTCATGGCGGTGACGGCCGTGGGCAGGGAACTGAAGAAGCGGGACGCCCGATACCTTGCGCTGGCCAGTCGCATCTCCGCCGAGCTGGGCGCCCGGGTAGTCAAGACCTATTATTGCGACGAGTTCGAAAAGGTCACCAGGGGCTGTCCTGTCCCGATCGTTATCGCCGGCGGGCCCAAGGTCGCGACAGAACTTGAGGTTCTGCAGTTTGTTCACGACGGCATCCGGCGCGGCGCGATAGGCGTTAACCTGGGAAGGAACATCTGGCAGAACAAGCACCCCGTGCCGATGATACGGGCGATACGGTCGATCATTCACGACGCCGCTTCTCCCGAAGAGGCCCAGGCCATCTACGACAGCGCGATATCCGGAGCGTGAGCCCTGTTCCTGAATCGGTACATCCGGCGCAGGTCCCGTTATGCGAAGTAAAGGCAGTACGGCTCACGACGGAGGCGTATTGCTCCGGCCCGACTCAGCGGTGCGCTATCACCTTTTCCCGTGAGGTCACCTGATATGCGTGTAGCGGTCTACTACAGCAATAACGACATCAGGCTCGAGGAGAGGCCGACGGCGGAGATCGGGCCCGGTGAGGTGCTGCTCCGGGTGGAAGCGAGCGGCATCTGCGGCAGCGATCTACTGGAATGGTACAGGCTGCATAAGGCACCCCTCGTCCTGGGACATGAAGTGGCAGGCGTGATCGCTGAGGTCGGCCCGGGAGTTGAAGGTCTTCGTACGGGCGATCGCGTATGCGTCGCACACCACGTCCCCTGCAACACGTGCCACTACTGCGGCAGGGGACACCACACCGTGTGCGACACCCTTCGCCGCACCAACTTCGACCCGGGAGGCTTTGCCGAGTACGTGCGCCTGCCGCGCATAAATGTCGAACAGGGCGTATTCGCCCTGCCCGACGGCGTATCGTATGAGGAGGGAACACTCGTTGAGCCGCTCGCCTGCGTGTTGCGCGGACAGCGATTGGCCTGCATCGCGCCCGGGGCCACCGTGCTGGTCATCGGCAGCGGCACGGCCGGCCTGCTGCATATACAGTCTGCCCGGGAGTCGGGTGCCCACTACATCGTGGCGACCGACATCGCGGAATATCGTCTGGACGCGGCACGAAGGTTCGGCGCCGATGTCGCTGTTCATGCCCGGGACTACACACCGGCGCTGCTTCGTGAAGCAACCGGCGGTCGCCTGGCCGACCTTGTTGTACTGTGCAGCGGAGCTGCATCGGCCATAGCCCAGGGGCTGGATTCGGTGGAGCGCGGCGGCACCGTGTTGTTCTTCGCCCCCACCGGGCCGGGAGTCAGCGTCCCCCTGGTGGTCAACGACCTGTTCTGGCGAAACGAGATCACACTTACCAGTTCCTACGGCGGTGCCCCGGGGGACTATGCTGAGGCGCTGGATATGATAGCCGGCGGCAGGATCGCCGCCGGGGATATGATCACCCACCGGCTGGGACTGGCCGGGACAGGAGCGGGGTTCGAGCTGGTCGCCGGGGCACAGGATTGTCTCAAGGTTATCATCGAGCCCCACAGGTAGCCCGACCCCGCCTGCTGACCCCGTCCCTGAGTCTCACTCGGGCCCCTCAGCCCGAGCCGTGCGCAGGGAGATCCCGGCGCTGGTCGTCAGCCGGCCCGTCTTTCAGCCAGCCCGATATCCTCTCCTCCACCTCTGTGCGGTCATCTCGAGACACGATAAGGGTCTCGACCCGTGGATGGCGCTTCACCCTGTCGGAGAATGGATGAGGGCCGAGCATGATGCTGCCGAGAACCCTCTTGCCGCTGTTGAGCGCCTGGATAACGGCATCGCAGAACTCGGCCGAGAAGAGTTCCATCTTGCCGATCTCATCGATCACGATCAGGTCTGCATCGCTTATCGCCGACCGGATGGCCGGGACCGCGGTTGAGTTCAGTGCCTCCGTATCCACGCCGTACTTGCTCACGCGGAAGGGACTGGAGATCCCGACATGGGCAAGCACCGCCTGCCGGCCGTCCAGGGTTACGATGCGGAAACCCTCCCTTGTTCCGACGGAGCGGATCTCCTCGGTGTAGAAGCCGCCGGCCTTGAGTCCCGCGCCGGCCACCGCCTGCATTATCAGGCTCGTCTTGCCGGCGCCCGGCTTGCCGGTCAGCAGGAGGACCTCTGCCATCGATGATCTACCCATAGGGACACGTCCATTTTAGCAGAGGTTCGCTATCCCGACATCAGCCACTGCTGGACGGGCCGGTGATCGTTCACCCGCTGCCGGCTACAGGATGCGATGCGAAAAATGGACGTGTCCCTGTTTCCAGATTGAAAGCATGTTGGGGTGTGGAGTATAATGACCGTGTTAGTGGTGAGCGTAGCCGAGTGGTTAAGGCGCCAGGTTGTGGCCCTGGAGATCGTGGGTTCAAATCCCACCGTTCACCCCACTCATTTCTTGCGCCTATAGCTCAGCGGACAAGAGCACCGGTCTTCGGAACCGGGGGTCGTGGGTTCGAATCCCTCTAGGCGCGGGTGAACCCAGACCCGGAATCACCATCTCCCAGACAACACCGCCCTGCATGTCCGGGTATCGAGGGAAAAGCAGCCTCTACAGCGACCAACTATTTGACTTGGGAAATCCGATTGTATAGGATTATGGATGCAGAAAGAACGCTGATCAAGGAGGCGCAGCATGATAGAGATGACGATCGACAGCATCAGAGTTAGCCTGATGAACTATCAGAGGGTGGTGATCCTGAGGGAAAAGGGGACCAATCGTTATCTGCCGATATGGATCGGCCCTTCGGAAGCCGATGCCATTGCCGTAAAGTTGCAGAACGTGGAACTGCAGCGTCCTCTGACTCATGATCTGTTGCAGTCCGTGATCGGCTCTCTGGGCGCCTCGATTGACCACATCGTGGTGAGCGGACTGAGAGACGACACCTTCTTTGCGAACCTTTGTCTGACCGTCGACGGCGAGAAGCTCGACGTTGATTCCCGGCCCAGCGATGCCCTGGCCCTGGCGGTCAGAGCCGGTGCGCCCATATATGCGGACGAGACAGTCCTGGAGAAGGCAGGGATCATACTGGAAGAGGAAGCGGGCAAGCGGGTGTCCGAGGACAGGCTCAACGAGCAGGAACTGCAGGGGCTGTCGGCTTACAAGGACTTCATAGACACGCTCGACCTCGAGGACTTCAGGAAGCGCCGCTCCTGAGAGTGCCCCGACGCATCATCTAGCACACAGGTCTATTTTCCGGCCTTCAGCCGGTCCACCATAGCCTGTAGAGCAGCAGCGTATCCACTCCAACCCAGGCCGCTTACCTGTCCGTCGGCTATCGGCGCGATCACGGATCGCGATCGCCACTCCTCCCGACGATGTATGTTCGAGATATGCACTTCGATCACGGGCAACCCGCTGTCGGAGAGGGCATCGCGCAGAGAAAGCCCGTAGTGCGTCAGGGCGCCCGGGTTGATCACAATGCCCTGCGCCGTACTGGCCTGCTGCTGGATGAAGTCTATCAGCGCCCCCTCGTGGTTGGACTGGAATGTCGCCACCTCGACACCCAGCGCATGACCCTGCTCTTCCAGCAGGGCGTTGATCTCAGGAAGGGTCCTGTCGCCGTAGTGCGCCCTGTCCCTCTGTCCCAGAAGGTTCAGGTTCGGTCCGTGGATGACAAGGATTTTCATATCGTCACCTCGCTCTCGCCAATTATAGCCGAGCCGTAACGGCACCACAACGGCCGCCTACCCGTCAAGAGCAGTCGGGTCGTGGTCACCGCGTCAGCCTTGCGGCAGGTCGGACAGGTTGACCCTGTGCTTACAGGCCAGGCACCGTGCCCGGGTATCTCCGTACTGCACCAGCAGCTTGCCGCAGGCCGGGCAGGGCTGGGGAAGAGGCCTGGTATTGGTGGCGAACCGGCATTCGGGATAGTTGCCGCATCCGTAGAAGGTCTTCTTCTTCTTGCTGATCTTCTCCACCAGCGCACCCCCGCACTCGGGGCACAGGGCGCCGGTCTTGATGATGTACTTCCTGGTCGTCTTGCACTCCGGGTAGCCGCTGCAGGCGAGGAACTTGCCGAAGCGGCCCATCTTGATGGCCATCGGGCGATCGCAGTTGGGACATGTCTCATCGGTGAGGCGGGTCAGAGACACCTTTGCGACGTTGGTCAGGGCTTCATCCAGCGCAGCCTGGAACCCGGGGTAGAACTCCCGCAGCGGCACGACCCACTCGTAGCGGCCTTCAGCGATGCCGTCCAGTTGCTTCTCCATGCGTGCCGTGAAAGCCGTGTCAACCACCCTCGGGAAGTGCTCGGTGAGAATCCCGTTGACCACTATGCCCAGTTCCGTAGGCCGGAACCTGCCGCCGGTCCTGCTCACATACTCCCGCTCCTGGATGGTGGAGAGGATCGGCGCGTAGGTGCTGGGACGGCCGATGCCTTTCTGCTCCAGTGCCTTGATCAGCGTTGCCTCTGTATAGTAGGGCGGCGGCTGGGTGAAGCATTGCTCGGGCGTAACTCCGAGGTATGCCAGTTCCTCACCGTCCTTTAGTGCGGGCAGGCTGACCGACGCCTCGACCTGCTCGTTTTCGTCTCTGCTCTCGCTGTAGAGGACCATGAAGCCGCGGAACCTGACCGTCGAGCTGCCGGCCCTGAGCAGATAACCCCCGGGCGGCCCCTCCTTCCGGTCCGCGGTAGCCCCGGTTGCCTCTATCTGGACCGTGGTCGTGTCGTACACGGCCGCCGACATCTGGCTGGCGACCATGCGTTTCCAGATCAGTTCGTAGAGCTGTAGCTGGGCCTGGTTGAGGAAGGACTTCAGGTGCTGCGGTTGCCGGCGAATATCGGTCGGCCGGATCGACTCGTGGGCTTCCTGGGCCCATTTCGCCTTCCTGGCGAACGACCGCGGCCTGGGCGGCACGAAGTCCGCGCCGTACTCCTCCTTTATGAACGCTCTCGCCTCGCTGATCGCGGAGGCCGATACAGCGGTGGAGTCGGTGCGCATATACGTGATAAGCCCCACCGACCCCGCCTTCCCGAGGGGCAGGCCTTCATAAAGCTGCTGGGCGATGGCCATGGTGCGCGGGGCCGTGAATCGCAGCCTGCGCGAGGCCTCCTGCTGAAGCGTGCTGGTGGTGAAGGGCGGCGCCGGCTGCCGGGGCACCTGCTTCGTCTGCACGGACTTCACCGCATAGCGGCAGGACTCCAGGTCGGCCACCACCCTGTCGGCCCGGTCCTTGTTCCCGATATCCAGGGCAGTACCGTCCAACAGGGACACCAGCCTGGCCATAAAGCTGACCTTGCCATCATCGCGTGGAGCCAGCCTGACCTCGATGGTCCAGTACTCCTGGGGAACGAAGTCCTGTATCTCGCGCTCGCGATCGACGATCATCTTCACCGCGACGGACTGCACCCTGCCCGCCGACAGGCCCCTCTGGACCTTCCGCCACAGAAGCGGGCTCAGCTTGTAGCCTACGAGCCTGTCCAGGACCCGCCGGGCCTGCTGGGCGTTGACCAGGTTCATGTCGAGGTCGCGAGGGCTCTCGAAGGCCTTGCGTACGGCGTCCTCGCTGATCTCGTGGAAGACCACGCGGTGAACCGGCGCGTCGCCTTTGTCCATGTCCGCCGCCTTGACAAGATGCCAGGAGATGGCCTCTCCTTCGCGGTCGGGATCGGTCGCCAGGTAGATAGCGCCGGCATCGGCGGCCGCCTTCTTGATCTCGGCAACGGTCTTCTTCTTCTGGGTGGGGATCACATACCTGGGGCTGAAATCGTCGTCCACATCGACGCCGATGTCCGACCTGGGCAGGTCCCTCACGTGTCCCACCGACGCCTTGATGCTGTAGCTCCGTCCCAGGATCTTGCCCAGGGTCCTGGCCTTGGCCGGGGATTCGACGACGACCAGCCTCTGACCGCCGGTCTTGCCGGCTTTGCCGGTCGACCTGGTTGCTTTAGCTCTGGATGTCCGTCTCGCTTTTGTTGCAGGCAACTGTAGCCTCCTTAGTTCCGTCTCCTGAGCACGTAGTTCATGCTCCCCACCTGCCTGACTACTCCCCTCAGTTCCAGCACGGCAAGGGTGCTCCCCACCTCGGGCATCGCCAGGCCGCTGCGGCGGCAGATCTCATCGATATGACTGGGTTCCGAGCCGAGTTGCCCGACTATCAGCGACTCAGCCTCGCTGAGCAACGACAGTTCGAGATTCTCCGGCTGCTGCCCGGCAGGGGACAGATTCAGTTCTGAAAGGATGTCCTCGCAATTTCGAACCAGCTTCGCCCCGTCCTGGATCAGGCGGTTCGTCCCCAGGCTGGCAGGAGAGAGTATGCTGCCTGGTACGGCGAAGACCTCGCGGTTCTGCTCCAGCGCCTGGTGCGCGGTAATCAGGGCGCCGCTCTTCTCTCCGGCCTCGACCACCAGCACACCCAGGCTCAGTCCGCTCATGATCCGGTTGCGCATCGGGAAGCTCTCGGGCCTTGGCCTGGTGCCCGGAGGGTGCTCGCTGACCAGGGCACCGCGCTCCGTTATCCTCCGGGCCAGTCTCGTGTTCTCCGCGGGGTAGATTATGTCCAGGCCGGAGGCGAAGACGGCGATGGTCCTGCCGCCGGCCTCCAGGGCCACCCGGTGGGCCACGGAGTCGACTCCCAGGGCCAGGCCGCTCACTATAGTGACGCCGCTTGCGCACAGGTCGGTCACTATCTCCTCGGTCACCTGTCTTCCGTAGATGGTGGGACGCCGGGTTCCGACCACGGCCAGGCAGGGCTGATCATGAGGGGGCAGGGCGCCCTGTACATAGAGTACCGGCGGGTAGTCATGGATTTCCTTGAGTGCCGGGGGGAAGACCGGATCCTCGCAGGTAAGGATCTCCGCACCGATCCGCTGTACCCTCTCCAGTTCCTCGTCGGGGCACAGTCTCTGGCGCACGGCGAGCAGGGCCTCTATGGTGCGGGAGTCAAGTCCCGCCCCCCTCAGCCTGCCTTCGGGCGCAATCCAGGCGTCGTGCAGAGAGCCGAAGTGCTGCTTGAGCAGGGAAATGCGCACCCGGCCCACCCCGGCCACGGCGGAGAAAGCCACCCAGTATTTCAGTTCAGCGTCGGCTACCATACGATGTCCCGCTGGATTTTAGCACAGGCAGGAGATGCGTGGGAAAGAGGCCATTGACATGGCCTATCGGGCATGCTACGCTTGAACGAAGTAGAGGTTGAGTGTGTAGTCCCGTGATGATACCTGTGATGAGACTCGCTCGATAAACAAGGAGGTTACAGATGTACGCAGCTGACCCTGGCCCCGCGGCAGGCATACTAAGCCAGTCCATGCTTGTGCTGATTCTCGGGGTATTCATCGTCATCGTCGGCATAGTGATCGCCGGCATAGTCTATCGTGAGTCGAGGGAGTGGAAGAAGATGATACTACCGATATTCGACAGGGCATCTGCCGAGACGCCCGAGTCTGCCGATGAATCAGACGAAGCAGAGCGCCAGAAGGCGGCTATCAACAAGGAGATATTCAACCGGATCTTCGGTCATATGGACGTGGCCGGCCTGCTAGGCGGCGGGGCTACGGTCATCCTGGGCCTGCTTGTAGTCCTGATAGCTCTTACTCTCAACGGTTAGCCCTCTACTGAACGCGTCCCTGACCCCGGACAGAGTCCACCACGACCAGACCGCATACATCAATCCGCTGACAAAGCGTGCCGCCAGCCTCAGTAAGAAGATCCCCATCTGCACGATCCAGCGCACCGGGGCGTTGAACATTATCCAGGCCACGAGCCGGGCCGCCAGGCGCACGAAGAAGAGTCCCGCCCGTGCCAGTTCCCTCAACGGAGGATTGTACATAAACCAGGCTATTGCCGCGGCGATGCCCCTGAAGTAGAACACGCCAACCGCTACCAGCCACCGTAGAGGTGGACGGTAGAGGAACCAGACCACGCCCAGCGGGATGCCCAGGAGAATCTTCCAGAACAGGGCGACCAGGCGAAAGCTCAGGTCCCAGAAAACGTTTCGCAGCGGCGGCCAGGAGTAACGGAACAACCGGATCAGCCAGGTAACTATGGCCAGTACAAGCAGGAAGAGGAAGAGCAGCAGCAGGAGTAACCCTGGAATCGTTATTGTCACTCCAAACAGAGTGAGGGTGGGAACGATGATACCTGCTAGAACGAGACCCCACCTCAGGAAGATCTCTACAGCCACCACCACGACGAAGAGAAAGACGATGTTCCTGAATTGAGCTGCCCAGTTCGCAAGTTTCGTTAGCGAGGGGAAGAGGTTGCGCCACAGTAGCAGAAGGAGTGCCAGTATCCCCAGGATTGTTAGCAGGAGCAGGGCCAGGGTTAACGGTATCAGGGCGAGGATCAGGAGAGTGCCTACCAGGAAGATGACCGTCGCTACCGCGAGCAGCCCGGCACAGGTCATCATGGCCTGTTCGTCTCCTCAGCGTACTGGCTGGCTTCTACTCTCTTCTGAATCATAGCGCCCAACCTGGTTGAGCCCGGCCTCATATCAGGATCATGAGGAAGGCCATGAGACCGCTCAGGCCACTAACCAGAATGGTGGCGACGCCCATGAACAGAGCCGTAACACCGGTCAGGGCAAAGCCCGCAAGTCCAAACACGACTGCCAGGGCAGGCGCCACTATACAGCCCATATAGCCTTTCTCTCCTCAGGACACGGGCAGTTCATTCTAACTTCATTTATCATCCCGCCTGTGCCCTGCTCAGGTTATATCAGGAGCACCAGGCCTATCAGTCCGGCCAGTTGCGTAACGATGGCTGTAAAGAGCATCAGGAAGAAACCGAGGACGGCACTCACGTATACAGCCAGCATCCCAAGGCCGCCCACCGCCGCAGCGATCACCACACAGCCCATAGGAACTCACCCCCTTTCGGGCAGGGAGCCAGTTCAGCCGCAATCCCCCGTTCAACTCCTTCCATCTCGAAAGCCATCGTCGTCAACACTCCTGTATTGCGACCCTTCAGGGTCGTGCCGCATGCTCCTTCCTACTCCCGGACATTATGTCAAAACTCCTGTAGTGCCACCCTTCAGGGTCGTGCCGCATGATTCTTACCGCTGCCGGACATTATGTCAACAATCCTGTAGTTCGACCCTTCAGGGTCGTACCGCATGATCCTTGCCGCTGCCGGACATTATGTCAACACTCCTGTAGTGCCACCCTTCAGGGTCGTGCCGTATGCTCATTAACGCCGCTGCGCATTATGTCGAGTTCACGGCGTGAGCCTGAACTTCTCCTCGCGGTAGGCCACGACCATGAGGATGGTGAACACGGCCAGGCCCACCAGTACCCATACCCAACGGGGAATGGGAGACACTGTGAACACCATCGGCTCGGACCATTCGCTCACATTCTCGAACTGGTCCACCGCTCTGACCTGCCACTCATATTGGCCGGGACGCAGAGCCTCGGCCGCCGGGATCGTGAACTTCAACCCGTCAAGCTCTTCATACATCTGTGCGCCCCCGGGACCGTCGATCCTGAGCATGTATGTGACAGTCCGGTCACTGCCCACCGTTATCCTGCCCCATTCAAACTTCACCTCCCCCGACCGTAGCCTTCTAGCTTCTTCAGGCGCAACCGGCCGCGGCGTGTCCAGGGTCTTCTGTATCACCGTGAAATCGGCTGACGCCTGTGCCCCACCTCCGCTGGCCGTGACGCTCAGCGGTCCTGGCGGATTGGCCGGCACCGTAACCGTGGCACTCAGCGTGCCATCGTTATTCGAATCAACTGACTCCAGCACTTCCCTGCCGGCAAACGTCACCGTCATGGCCTGGTTAGCGCGAAAACCATCGCCGCTAATGGTAACCGAGTCGCCCGGTGACGCCTCCTGTGGGTTTACATCAGTTATCCTTGCCAGTACCTTGACGGTAGCCTCTTCGACGTCAGCCTCCAGTGTCGTGTCACCACGAGCAGTTACCGTCTTGGAATCAAAGGTGCTTGTGGGGACGACAAACGACGCTTCAAATGTACCTAATCTGTCAGCGGTGACCGTACCGGCATCAACCGCCTTGCCGCCAAATGTGAATCTTATACCGGTCTCCCAGGCTGCAAACCCGCTGCCGGTAACTGTAATCTCATCACCGACATAAGCTTCGGTAGGCGAGGCCGATATTCCGGTCACGATGGTAAACGGGCGGGTCGGCACATCGCGGGCCCAGGTCTTGGAGCCCGAGGCTCCGATTTCATAGGTTCCGCTTCCTCTGCGGGGGACGGTGAACTCGATGTTGGAAAAGGAGCCGTCGGAATCGGCCAGGATGTTGTCCCTGCGGATTTCTCCGTCGAAAGTGATCCGTATCGCCTTCTCATTGGCCGCAAAGCCTGTGCCGCCCACTCTCACTATATCGCCGACCACGCCGGACACCTTATTCACGGTGATCTCAGGAGTGACCGTGAAATGCATGTGCCAGACCCGGTCGGTTACGCTATCGGGTCCTACGTCGAATCGATAGGACCCTGCCGCGAGTCCGGGTATGGAATGGGTCTCCTCCCAGCTGCCCTGCGCATCGGCTGTCGCCGTCATGATCTCGCTGCCGCGGAACGCGATAGGGATGCCCGTTTCTCCTTCGCTGAATCCGTAACCCTTTATCGTCACCGTTGTGCCAACAGGGCCCTGCCTCGGCGTAATTGTCACGTGAGGATAGATCTCAAAGTCGGCCCTGGCCAGCGTCTGATCCTCTACCCGGATCAGATAAAGGATATCCTCGTGAAGGTCCCTGGCAGCTTCCGGAACAGCGAACTGGCCCGACCAGTTTCCGGCGGCGGGTGCATGGATCTCTGTTAAGCTCCGGGCTAGCGAGGCGGCACCCCAGCAGATATGGTACCTGCCCGCCTCCGGAACAACTATCCACACATCGATCGCGTCGCCGTAGGCCCCGGAAAGGGGGTCCGTCGTAATGGAATACTGTGCCGGCTCGTCTGCCAGAGCCGGCGGGGGCAGGAACAGTGTCAATAATAAAAGACCTGCCAAAGCGGCAGTCGTTACTCTACGCATTCAGACTCCTCATCGGGTCGCTCTGAAATACATTTAAAACACAATATGGCAGCTTTGTCAAGGTATCTGAGCGTCACAGACCGACATTACGTTGTAGATCATCGATTGAGGGACGACAGTCCCTGCTTGTCGTTGCGAACCCCGACCTGCCTCTTACCGTCGTTGCGAGGCACGTAGTGCCGAAGCAATCCCGTCGCTACGTCCTCTCCCTCGCTCTAACTCTTTCCCCCAGAAGAAGGAGGTCAATTCCTCCCTGTGTTTGCGAGAAGTCCCGACGTGTCGGGACGACGAAGCATTCTCGTCGGGACTCGCGATGACAATTCTCTCCTGTCGTTGCGAGGCATCCCGATGCAATCGGGACGACGAAGCAATTCCGACCTGATCTACCGAATAGCTGCCGACTGGGTGTCCGCGCTGGCTGCCCGAGTCGGCGGCTTGGCCCCTCCCCCGCCCATTTGACAGGGCGGTGTTAGCAGAGCATAATTCCTGCGGGGAACTTCGCCTGAACCGATCCGCCAGGAAGGGAGCCATGCATGAAGACACGTCCCGCTTCAGGGAGGCACCGCCTGAGTAGTAGAGCCAGCGCCTTTCTTGTTGTCGTCGTCTTCATTGCTGCGCTGGTGGGCTGCACCGAAAGCGCTGTGACGGAGTGCGAACTCACCATCTCGGCTACCGACGGGGGCTCGGTCACCGACCCGGGCCTTGGTTCCTACACCTATGAATTCGGCGAGGTCGTCGGCCTGGTGGCCGAAGCTGATCCGGGCTATCAGTTCGTTAACTGGACCGGCGATGTGCGCAGCGTCGATGACGTCGACGCCGCCGAGACCACCATCACAGTGAGGGCGGACTACTCCATTACCGCCAACTTCGAGCCAGCTCCCATCGTAGACTGCGACCTGACCGTGTCGAGCACGGACGGCGGCTCGGTGACCGCCCCCGGCGAGGGGGTATTCACCTACGATGCCGACACGGTGGTCGACCTGGTGGCCGTGGCCGACGAGTGCTACGAGTTCACAGGATGGACCGGCGACACAGAGGGCATTGCAGACCCGTACTCCGCCAGCACCACCATCGCCATCACCATCGGGGAGAATGCGACCAGAACCGTGACCGCCAACTTCGCACGGCTGCGCTATCAACTCACGGTAAACAGCACCGCCTTCGGTTCGGTGACCGGTCCTGGCGAGGGCACATTTACCTACGACTGCGGAACTCCGGTCGACCTTGTGGCCGAGCCTGCCATGAATTGCCGCTTCGCCGGCTGGACGGGCGATGTGGAGGGCATTGACGATGCGCATGCTCCTGAGACTACGGTTCATATCGACAGAGACCTGACAATCAGTGCCCGTTTCGAGGCCATACCCATGGTAACCGCCGGCATCTGGCACACGGTCGGGATGAGGTCTGACGGAACCGTGGTGGCCACCGGATACAACGCACAGGGACAGTGCGAGGTCGGTGATTGGACGAGCATTGTGCAGTTGGTGGCGGGCGAACGTCACACAATCGGGCTCAGGGCCGACGGCACGGTGATCGCCGCCGGAGGCAACGACGAGGGGGAGTGTGATGTTGGCGACTGGACGGACATCGTCCAGGTGGATTGCGGGAGATATCACACGGTGGGTCTCAGGTCCGATGGGACGCTGGTTGCCACAGGACGTAACACCTCGGGCCAATGCGACGTGGACGGCTGGACCGGCATCGTCCGGGTGGCCGCCGGTTTCTACCACACGCTGGGGCTCAGGGCAGACGGCACCGTCGCAGCCGTGGGTAATACAGTGGATGGACGACTCGAGGTCGGAGATTGGACCGATATTGTCCAGGTTGGAGCAGGGGGGCATCACACACTGGGGCTTGAGTCCGACGGCACTGTACTGGCAGTAGGGCGCGACAACTACGGGGAGACGGCGGTAGGCCATTGGACCGACATCGTGCAGGTGGCGGGGGGCTGCCAGGCATCGGTCGGCCTCAGGTCGGATGGCACTGTCGTGCACTCCGGCTGGTGCGATCGCGGGCAGTGCCAGGTCGGGGGCTGGAGCGATATCATCCAGGTCGATGCTGGCATCCTCCATACGGTGGGTCTCAAGGGTAACGGCACCGTGGTGGCTGTGGGCCGCAATGCCTCAGGTCAGTGTGATGTGGATGACTGGGTGCTGGGCTGATATGTGAGCCGCAGTCCGGGCGACGGGATCACCACGTCCCGATTTCATCGGGACTCGCGATGAAAACTCCTTCCAGTCATTGCGAGGAGCCGGCAGGCGACGACGCAATCCCGGCGGGGGTGAGCGGGCCAGCGGATAATTTTCTCCCGGGGCGCCAGGGGTATTGACAGTCCTGATAGCGGGTGCTAGAATGCTAAGTGCGACCCGGGGAAGCCCGGAGTCTGTATCGGAGCATATCGAGAAGCGAGGTGATGAGCAGTCGGTGTCCGGAGGGGTTGGCCGGAAGCGGCGACGAGGTCGGTAAGACAGCCACACCAAGGGTGAGAAGGGAGTTGACAGCGCAGGTGGCAGAGCAACTCAGCACAGAGGCACGTCCGTTGCTGCACTTCGCGAGTTCGTTACGCGATGACAGTATTTCCCGTCATTGCGAGCGGCGAAGCCCCGAAGCAATCCCGATGCATGCAGACCAACGAGATCGCCATGTCCTGGCTACGCCAGTCCTCCCGATGACGATTGTTTCCTGTCATTGCGAGCGAGGCGCGGCAATCTATACAATAAGGAAGACCACTCCAACCCATGGTGCATCCTCCACGGGGAGGGTGCGGGTCGGTCATGGGCATTGAGCGAGACCTCAAATATCTATTCGAGGTAGCGCGAAAATAGTCAGAATATATGCAGGCAACCGAGCATGAGAAATCAGGCACTGATAATAATGGAAACAGATAGCCTGACTATCAAAAGCCTGACAATTCAAAAAGGAGGAAAGAGGTGAAAAAGATACTTAGCATTATCCTGGCCCTCGGACTGGTGCTGGGCATGAGCCTGGTGGCCATGCCGGTGCTGGCAGACGAAGAGTGCGACGCCGCTGTGACCGTAACCCCGCCCTGCGCGGGTTACCTCGCCGAGTACTGCATTGAGTTCGAAAGCAAGTACCAGATGCTGGCGGGCAACGACAAGTTCGTCATCCAGTTCCCGGAGGGCACGACCTTTGGCGCGACGGTCACCGCGACCGTCGACGGGGCAGCAGCCACTGCTGTCCTAGACGGCCTGCTGGTCACGGTCGGGGTCCCGGCCAACATTGACGCTAGTGCTACAGTCGTCATCTGCATCGACGGAGTGAAGAACCCCGACACCCCAGACTATTACACCCTGAACGTCTGGGTGGACATGCTGTGCTGTCCTCTCGAGCAGATCGACTGTGGTGAGTACGAAATCGTGCCGGCGGTATCGACTTACAAGTTCGTGGTCGACTTCGGGCCCTCATACCCGGGCATAGCCGAGGACATCTGGCCCCCACTACAGGCCTGTGAAGTGTACGATTTCAACCTGATCATAAAGACCGACAAACTTGGCTGCGCAGGCTGGGGCGATACCGAAGTCTGGGCCCACCTGAAGCCGGATGCCCCGGGAGAGGTTACCTTCAATGGAACTGCCATGGAGGAGTGCGAGAAATTACCGCTGGGCACGTATGACCTGGGAGCCAACGTCACGATCGTACTGCCTCTGACCATTCACGCACACACACCCTCGGAGGACTGCCAGCACTACGTGATCAACTTCCATCTCGAGGGAGAGATTCCTGCCCCCCCATGTGAGGAGCCGGGCATCAGAGAATACGAGAAGGAGTACATGTTCAAGGCTTATCAGGACCTGGACTCCTTCCTACGCCCCGAATTCGGACCGAAGTGGAACTTCTTCTCCACGCCTCTCAGGCTCTTCGACGACGCAATCGATAGTGTCTTTGAGCCCGTGGAGGCCAACCTGGTTAGCGTCCGTTACTACGACAATGTCCAGGGCAAATGGTTCGGCTACGACACCAACTCCTCGCTGCCAGCCGAGTACCAGTCGCTCAACACGATCGAGGACGGCAAGGGCTACCTTGTCCGCATGAAGACCACCAACGAGAACTGGAACCCTGCCCTCAACGGTGCAATGTGGCTATTCGGACACGCCGAGGCATACGCACCGGAACCGCCGTTCACGTATAACGTCGCGAAAGGCTGGACCATGATGGGCTACACGAACCTGGCTGATCCTGGGGATGCCGCTGACTACCTGCTTCCCGCTGCCGCCATCGGTGGAGGAATACTCGGATTGAGCGGCAACGCCTACGTGCCCGTTACCCAGTTCGTTCCCGGTTTCGGCTACTGGGTCCACTTTGCCGCAGACGGACAGGTGGTTCCGGGTTCGCCGGTTCTCTAATCCAAAGGTGACCGAACTATGAAAGGGCAGACGCGCGGATACAATTTGAGTAGAACAGGGGCCGGCCGGCCAGCGGGAGCCCTGGGGCTCCTGCTGGCCCTGGCCCTGGTGCTGGCCGCCGCGACACCGGCCTATGCCGACAGCTTTCCGATAATGGACGACTTCTTCGAGGGCACAGCGACGGTCAACGGACAGCCGGTTGAGCCCGGCACGATCGTCGAAGCCTTCGTGGGAGAGGAGACCCAGCGCAGGTCCTGGACCTCGCTGTTCGAGTTTCAGGATGAGAGCTGGTACACGTTCAGCGTTCCTCGAACCGCCAACGATCCGGGGAAGGTGGTGAGATTCAAGGTGGGCGGCGAACTGGCCAATGAGACACATACCTTTGGCCCGACCGGGGAAGCAGGGGAGTTGTACAGGATCGACCTGACGATCGATGACGAGCCGGTGATAGTGGAGTACGACCTGACCATAGAGAGCACGGAGGGCGGGTCGGTGACCAGTCCCGGCGAAGGGACCTTTTCCCAAGAGTACGGCAAGGTGGTGAACCTGGTGGCGGAGGCCGACGAGGGCTATGAGTTCAAGGAGTGGACGGCGACGGAGGGCGACTTTACCAACAACACCTCCGCGACGACCACCTTCGCCATGCCCGAGGCAGACGTTACCATAACCGCCCACTTCGAAGAGGAGGAGGAGGACGATACGGTCTACTGGACCCTGACCATGACGGCTTCGCCGCCGCTGGGTGGAACGACCACTCCCACTGCGGGGAGAGAGTACCTCAGGGAAGAAGGGCAGACGGTGAGCATAAGTGCGTCGCCGGCAGCCGATTACCAGTTCGCCGGCTGGACGTCGTCGCCGGAGATAGACTTCGGCAATGCGAACGCAGCGTCGACCACCTTCACCATGCCGGACTTTGACGTGGAGATCACCGCCCAATTCACCGCCCAACCTGACCCGTTAACGGGGTGCTTCATCGCCACCGCCGCCTACGGCACGGACTCAGCCGTCCAGATAGATATCCTGAGGGAGTTCAGGGACACTGTACTGATGCCCAACAGGCTGGGGGCCGGGTTCGTATCCCTCTACTACAGAACCAGTCCGCCCATCGCCGGTTTCATCTCGGGACACGACTTCCTGAGAACGACGGTGAGGGTGGGCGTGGTCGACCCGATCGTGGCGCTGGTCAACTGGACCCACGGCCTGTGGTCGGGAGGGAGCTAACCAGGTGTGTACGGATGTATGTCTGCCCCGACATGGAGAAGGAACGTAAAGAAATGCGGATAGCACGCAGAGCAAACGAAATAAGATGGGTGAGAAGCCCATGAAGGAGGTTCTGGTGAAAAAGTTAATCAGTATGGGGGTGGTTCTTGCGCTGCTGGTCACCTTCATGGTGCCCGTGGCCGTGGGAGCAGATGACCGCTGTACATACACACCACCGGACTGCCCGGAGTTACCCGACAAGACGACACGCTCGCTTGCCGGGGCTATGGTGTGGACAACCCTTGCTGCCACGGACATAATGGGGACCGCCGTTGCCCAGACCACGGGCATGCTGGCCTGTAACCTGGGAGGGTGGTCCGACGAGCTGGGCGTTGTTGCCATGGAGGGTGTCGCTGTGATCCTGGAAGGGGTCGGCGAACTGCTCCCCGAGCTCAGCGAGTTAATCGGATTCGAGGGAATCCTGCAGGCGGTCGGCGACCTGCTGGTCTCGTTTGCAGGACTCTTCCGAGACTTCGAGTGATGACCAACACAGCAGCCTAGGATCTTTTGCTCGGTTGCCAAACACAGGGGGGAGCCTGCGGGCTCCCCCCTTTCCTGTTTCGGCAGTCGGCGGTCGGCGAAGAGCCATCAGCCGTCAGCTGCTACCCCACTACCCCTAGATTGCTTGGTCGTCCCGACACGTCGGGACTACTCGCAAAGACGAAGGGTGAAATGGCGGTCAGCGGTCAGCAGTGACCGATCAGCGATCAGCAGTCAGATATCCATGTAGTGCGACCCTTCAGGGACGCGCAGGCCCGTCCCGCAATGTCATCGCGAGCACCGACGGAGAGGGGACGTGGCGCTCTCGTCGCCCCACGACCAGATTGCTTCATCGTCCCGGTTTCATCGGGTCGTGGCGATCTTGGCTGGAGCCGATTTGAAAAATGCGGGGAAAACCGTTAGCATTGTTAAGAGTGACACGCCTACCGGGCATAAACCCGACACATTCAGCCTGAGGGCAGCGAGCGATGAACAAGCTCAGAGGACGAAGATGGGCGCCGGTGGCAGCCAGGCTGATACTGGCCCTGGCTCTGGTTGCCGCCCTCACATCGGCCGGATGCCAGGACCCCCAGGTTGTGACCTTTCCCGACCCGTACCTGGAAGCCGCCATCAGGGAGGTCCTGGGGAAGCCCCAGGGAGACATCTATGATACCGAACTCCGCCGGCTTACCGAACTCAGCCTGTTCTGGCACGGAACTGCTGAGGACCGCGGCGAAGGGCGAATCCGGGATCTAACCGGACTCGAGCATTTCACCGGACTGAAGGAGCTGGACCTCGGCCGTAACCTGATTACCGACATAACGCCGCTCGCCGACATGCGCAATCTTGAGGCCCTCAGTCTGTCGGCAAACGGAATAAGCGACCTGTGGCCGTTCGCGGACGTCCTGAACGGTCTCCCCAGCCTGAAGGAACTGTACCTTGACTTCAACGAGATAGAAAGCATAGCCCCGCTGGGTACCCTTACGGACCTGAACATGCTGGGCCTCGAGGACAACCGGATACAGGACATCGTCGAGATCGGCAGCCTCACGGGACTGGTTTACCTGTCCCTGGGAGGCAACCAGATAAGCAATCTATCGGGCGTGTCCGGCCTTAGCAATATCGTATGGCTCGGCCTCTGGAACAACCAGATCGAAGATGTTTCAGCCCTGTCCGGCCTTACCGCCCTACAGGTGCTGGACCTCTCCGGGAATCAGATCACAGACCCGTCAGGCCTCTCCCTGCTCACCAACCTGACCGTGCTGTCCCTGGCCGACAACGATGTGAGCGGGATAACCGATCTTTCCCACCTGACCGGCCTGAGGTGGCTGGGCCTGGAGAGTAACCGGGTGGCCGATCTAACGCCCCTGCGCGGGCTTACCAACCTGCAGGTGCTCGGCCTCTGGAGCAACGAGATAGCAGATGTAACGGACCTCGAGGAACTCACCGACCTCACTATACTCTCCCTGGGCGAGAATGAGATCAGCGATGTATCGCCCCTGGCCGGCATGATCGCGCTGGAAACGCTAAACCTGTCCGACAACAACATCGAGGATTTTTCGGACCTCAAGTACCTCTCCGGCCTGACTGAACTCCGCCTCTCGAACAACCAGATTTCCAGCATATCACCCCTGAAGGACCTGACTGCGCTGAAGACGCTGACCCTTGCCGATAACAAGATAACGGATGTATTGCATCTTCAGGATCTCACCAACCTGACTGAACTCCGCCTCTCGAACAACCAGATCAACGATATCTCTCCCCTGGCCGGACTGACCGACCTGACTGAACTCCGCATCTTCAACAACCGGATCAGCGACATCTCGCCCCTGGACGGCCTCCGCAACCTGACCCACCTCGATGTCGGCGGTAACGAGATCAGCGATATCTCGCCCCTCGCCAACCGCACCGGCCTGGAGGTGCTCGGCATCTGGAGAAACGACATCGACGACATATCGCACCTCTCCGGTCTCGTCGGCCTCAAAGAACTGCGCATCAGTGAGAACCGGATACAGGACATATCCCACCTGGAAGACCTCTCCGACCTCCGGGTGCTGTCCATGGCCGACAACCTGGTGAGCGATATATGGCCCCTCGAAGACCTGACCGGCCTGGAGATCCTATCCCTGGGCGAGAACGAGATAAGCGATCCTGGCCCGCTTGCCAAACTGACCGGCCTGAAACAACTGGGCCTCGGGGGAAACAACATAGCCGACATATCCGTGCTGTCCGACCTCACCGGATTACAGCGGCTCTCGCTGGACCGCAACCGGATAGCCGACATCGGCGCGCTGTCCGCGCTCACCGACATGAGGGCCCTGTGGCTGGATGACAACGATATCGTCGACATATCGCCGCTTTCCGGCATGGCCAGGCTCGGCGATGTGGAAGGGTTACCAGAGTGGTGGCTGGAGGAGAGGGAGGATACGATGATCTGCCTCGGCCTGAGCAACAATCAGATTGCCAATATCCAGCCGCTGGTGCAGAACGAAGGGCTTGATCAAGGAGATGGGATCGACCTGCGGGGCAATCCGCTGAGTGCCGACTCCCGGGGGATATACATCCCTCAGCTCGAGAACCGGGGCGTGAACGTCCTCCGTGACCCGTAAGCCGGTGCCACCGCGGGTTAGAACGGAGCACAGGGCTGTTACTCAATACCTGTCTGCTGGCCTGCACCGCCGACTTGCACAATCGGCCGTTTACCCGTAAAATGCGTGGCGTTGCCCCCATCGTCTAGAGGCCTAGGACATCAGCCTTTCAAGCTGAAGATCAGGGGTTCGAATCCCCTTGGGGGCACATTATCTATTCCCGGCCGTGCCATGTGCTGACCCGGTCGAGAGGGTCTCGCTCGGAGCGGAGGCCGTTGATAGGATCGTCCCAATCGGGATAGCCGATGGCTATGCCCAGCAACAGGAGCTTTGACTCGGGGATGCCCAGCGTCTCCCTGAGCACTCCGGGGTAGGCAACGGCCTGTATCTGTGCGATGGTACCCAGCTCGTAGCGGGGCGCAAGCAGCATGATGTTCGCGGCCACCAGGCCGCAGTCGAATACCGGCCAGGGATTGGCACCGCCGGGCGGCAGACAGAACGAGCGGTCGGTGAGAACGTAGATGACGCACGGTGCCCCGAATAGCCTAAGTCCCTGGAGCTGCCACCCCTTCCTCTTGTCCCTGTCCTCCCTGCCTATACCCTTCAGTTCAAAGACCTTCTTGCCGACAGCGCGCCGGCGGCTATCGTAGAGTTCAGGGAACTCCCCGGGATAGGGAATGTCCGCGACGCCGGCCACCCCCGCCTCCGCGTTGTCCGCATAAGCCTGCTTTATCTTCTCCAGCTTGTCGCCAGCCACAACGGCGAACTCCCAGGGCTGCGTGTTGGCAAACGAAGGAGCCCGCAGAGCAAGCTCCAGCAGCTCCCCGAGCGCCCTCTTCGGCACGGGGTCCGGCTTGAACGCCCGGATGCTCTTCCGTTCACGGATTGCTTCAACGATCTCCATGGCTGCATGCCCTCCTGTGTGTATCCGGTTATCCCTCCCAACTCAGGAAGGGATAGGTCTGTCCCTCGACGATGTTCCACGTGCGGGTATCGTCCGTTTGACCCGGGGCGATCGTGGCTATGTCCCAGGCCGCGTCCAGCCCCCCCGCATTCGTGTCCGTATAGGTGACGATGGACATCATCTGCGCGGTGGTCCTGCCGGTACCGCCATCGCTGACAGATACCCCAGAGGACTCGACGTCCCAGAAGGAATCGCTGACGGTGGCCAGGCGGGACTTGCCCACCAGGCCGCCATAATCGCGAAACCCGGTGACGCTGCCAACGGCATAGCAACCGATCACAGTCGCTTCGTCGTTGTATCCCAACAGACCGCCCACGAATCTCCGGCCACAGACATCGGCGGTGGAATAGCAGTCGCTTATCGTGCCCCCGTGTCCGTTACCGCCGACCAGACCGCCGACATTTTCACCCCCGCTCACGCTGCCCGTGGAGTAAGAACTCTTCAGGATGTGTGAGTTCCAGCCCACCAGGCCGCCGGCCATGTTATCGGAGTGTACGGTAGCAGTCGAATAGCAGTTTGCAATCGTGCCGCCCTCCCAGTTCCATCCCACGAGGCCGCCCACATCGAGACTGCCACGCACACTCCCGCTCGAGTAGCAGTCGTTCACCGTGCCTCCGCGGCTGAAGCCCGCCAGGATGCCCACGAACGGAGAGCCGGTTACATCGGCGTAGACTATGCCCACAGACTCAACGACTCCTCCACTACCGATATAGCTAAACAGCCCCACGCCGCTCTGAGTTCGATTTATATGCAGATCCATGATCTCATAACCCTGGCCGTGGAAGTTGCCGACGAACACCTCCCCGATCCATTCAGGATGGTTCCAGTATCCGTCGGCGATCGGCCGCCACCCTTTGCCGCCGTGGGCATTCGGCCCCGCAAGTTCCTCGTAGCCCGGGGTGCCGGCATCGAGGTCGATCATCAGGAGATAGCTCTCATCCAGGTCGTCCCTGATGGCATCCAGGTCATACCAGTCCCATATCTCGATCCAGTACGGCTCGAACCCGGCCTCGATAACGGAGTCGCCGTTCATGACCATGGTGGTCGAGGGGGAGCGGACATCGGCTATGGAATCCACATCGCCGGTCCAGCCGGAGAACAGGTAGCCTGTGGCCGCGGACACCTCCAGATCGACCACATCTCCCGCCTCGTAGTGGAAAGTGCCCGCGCCGGGCCCGATCACCGAGCCTCCGGCGGTGCTGGAAACAGTGAGGCTGACCAGCGGCTCGAAGCTGGCCGAGATGGAATGGTGCCCGTGCACAAGAATGGTCGTTTCCGGTGCAGCGACATCGCCGACCGTTTCGACATCGCCAGTCCACCCGGCAAACCGATGAAGATCATCGGGAGTAGCCACAAGGTCGACCGTCACTGCTTCGTCGTAGTCGAAGCTCCCTTCGCCGGGGACGGTCACCGAACCTCCGGACGTGCTGGATACGGTAAGCCGGAACGCCGGCTCGAAGCTGGCCCTGATCGCATAGTGCTCGTCCACGAGGATGGTGGTTTCCGGCACAGCGACATCGCCGATGGTGTCGATGTCGCCGATCCAGCCCGCAAACCGGTACCCTTCATCAGGCGTGGCGACCAGGTCGACCTCCGACCCGTGTGAGTGACTGGATATACCTTCACCGGGGATAGTTACCGACCCACCTTCGGTGCTGTCGATCCTGAGTTCGTAACGGCCGCCCGGACCGCAGCTCCACCCGGCGAGCGCTGCGATAAGGGCCACCGCGAGCACGACCGCGAACGCCCTGGCCGTGTGGTATGTGACAGAAGTCCTCGTCTTCTCCATTGCCGACTTTCCTCCCGAGTCTTGGTAGTGCAGAAACCCCATTATGGTATGCCAACTCGACGCCCTCCGTCAAATGACAGGCAAGGATCGTCATCGCGAGTCCCGACAGAGGAGGGACGCGGCGATCCCGTCACTCCTCCCAGGCGCCTTCGCCGACGAGCGGCACGAAGTAGCAGCCTCCGAGATTCTCCACGCGGTTGCCCGTTCTCAGCTTGGTCACCTTGAGTAATTCCTGCTGCCACCGGGAGCCGACGGGGATGACCAGCCTACCGTTCCAGGCGAGCTGATCGACGATGGTCTCGGGCACAGAGGGTGCGCCGGCAGAAACGATGATCGCATCGTAAGGGGCCTCCGCCGGCCAGCCGAGCACACCCCCGGCGACATGCGTCTCGACATTGTCGTAGCCCAGCCTGTCGAGAGCAAGCCGGGCAGAGTCGGCCAGCTGAGGAATGCACTCCACCGTGACCACCTTCCGGGCTATCCCGGCCAGAATCGCGGCAACGTACCCGCTGCCGGTCCCCACCTCCAGCACTTTGTCGTCGCCCTGCAGTTCAAGGGCCTGTATCATAATGGCGACTATGAACGGCTGGGAGATGGTCTGTCCGAAACCGATGCCGAGCGGTCGGTCCTCATAGGCCACGGCACGCAGTTCGGGTGGCACGAACGCTTCGCGGGGAACGCGCTTCATCGCCTCTACCACACGCTTGTCCGCGATCTCGTGGTCGAGCGACCTGATCAAGCTATCTCGAGCCCGCTCCAAATCCACCGCTTTCACCGGGGGCGCTAGACGAGAGCAACTGCCAGTATTATCAGGACGAGCACCATGACGCCGGCGATGATCCCGATGCGTTTCAGCTCGGGAACAATGTGTTCATAGCGCGCCGCCCGGTCCTGAGTTCCGGGCATCACACGGGGCGGCTGCTGTCGCCCGGGGGACGTAGTCGCCACCTGGCGATCGACTCTTTCCTGCAGCGGCCTGGCCGTTCGCGACTGCTGCCTGGTAGATCTTGTACGTCGTTTTTTCTTCGCCATTATCCCTGCCTTGTTGGTGGTTGCCTGTAGATCCTTGTGCTCGATATGTACGCATGACCGAGGAGTTGCTGCAGTTCACGGAGGTCCGTGCCGTTCTGCAGTCTGTGTCTTGCGAAGCTATGGCGCAGGGTCTGGGGAGTGACCCTGTCATCCAGGCCCGCCCGGAAAGCATGCTCCTTGATGATCTGCCATAGCCCCTGTCGTGTCAGCCTCCTGCCGCGCCGGTTGAGAAAGACAGCCTGTTCGCCATCATCGTATAGAAGGTCCAGTCGATCGCTCCTCAGAAAAGCGGCGAGAAGCGAAGCGAGTCCGGCGTCGATAGGCACCTGCCTGCTGGAGCCGACATTCACGCGTCGCCGCCCGGTATCGATGTCTCCGACATCAAGCGACACCAGTTCGCTGATGCGCAGACCCGTTCCATAAAGCAGTTCGAGCATCATCACATCCCGCTTAGCCTCGGGAGTGCTCAGCTTCGCCGCCTCGGCAACCAGCTTCTTGAACTCCGACATGGAGAGGAACTTGAGTGAATGCCTGCCAACGTGTGGAGAGGGCAGATCCCGGGTCGGATTCCCGTCCAACCTGCCCGAATCGGCCATGAAGCGGAAGAAGGACCTGGCCGATGCTATCTTGCGTGCTGTTGTTGCTGCAGAGTATCGCTTCTCCCTGAGCTTTAGCAGGTAACCCTTGAGCAGCTCGTCATAGGACGAGGCTGTTTCTTTTGCCTGCTCTGCGGCGATGAAGGCCGCCATCTGGGCCAGGTCGTTGCGGTAGGCAGCCAGTGTGTTCTGAGAATAGCCCTTATCCTGCGCAAGGTAGTGCAGAAAGGTGTCGATGTCGGTGCTCAGTGTGCCGGTCAATTGCAAAATTACCCGCGATCCTCCCGCGCAATTCTAGCACAACCGGGACCGTCTTGCCTGCGTACGGGTGGAGCCAGAAGGCATATCGGATTCTTCTACCGGGCCTGGTTACGCCACAGGTGGCCGGTGGCGTGGACTATTCGGACGACCGGTTCAACCACCAGTTCCCTGGCCAGAGTCCTCACGAAGTCGCTTCGTGCGATAAGTCCCGCAGCCGGAGGGCCAAGCCGGTAGTACAGGGCCACAAACTGAGACCCCGCGGCGCTCTCCAGCAGCACCGAATCACGAAACTCCCGCAACACGTCGATCTCCCCGGCGGTCGGGGTTCCATAGGCTGCGGTGGCGATGAAGCAGTCGCTGGGATACGGCAACTCCGGCGGCCACCATGGGGGCCGGGTCGGTAATGGATAGTCATCATCATCATCATCGTCGGGTGCCGCCGGAGCCGTAAGGTCCAACTCAGTAGTCCATCCATCATGAAACGGAAAGGTCTGGTCGGCCTTCTGATCATCCACATAGAAATCTATGGTGGCCCCCTCCGCGATATCGCCCTGGACTATCAGGGCATACTGCCCCGGATCGGTAAGTGTCCAGTTGCCGGACTGAACTCCGGCAACTCGAGCGCTGATCACCGTGCCGACGGCGGCATCTCTGCCGTTCACCGTGACCGCGCCGTAGAAGCCATGTCCCAGGTCATCGTAGGTCTCAGCGTAGAGCAGGCCGGTAGGGTTGGAGGCCAACAGCAGTACCAGTAGGCCAACCACAACAGGCCTCAGTCTCTTCGAGCTTGCTCTGACGATCGGCATCACTCAACCCTCCGGGCGGTGGCTTGACGACGCTGTTAAGACGGACCCTACTTGCGCCATAGGTGCCCGGTAGCTTCAACTATCCAGACGACAGGGTCAACCAGGAGCTCCCTGGTCAGGGTCCTCAAGAGGCTGCTCTCAGATATGACTTCCGCCACGGGAGGACTGAACTGATAGTACAAAGACACGAACCGGAAGCCCAGACTGTTCTGAATCAAGACGACATCCCGGAACTCCCGCAAGACGTCGATCTGCTCAGCGCTCGGAGTTCCATAGGCTGCGGTGGCGATAAAGCAGAACGGGGGGAAAATGATATCCGCCTGGCTGGCTGTAATGAACCGGCGGACCTCGCCTTCGATCACGGTACCATCATACTTGAGCTGTGCTTTGAACTCGTACTCTGTATTCGAGGCGAGCTCCGTCTCCCCATAGGAATAGGTGCCGTCCTCCGTCCTGGACACCCAAGGATAATGGACCCACGTTACGTCAACGGCCTTCTTGATGGCAAACCTCACGTCTACCTCGCTGTAGTTCCCGGTGGTGTAGGTCATACTGATCACCGCGGCGCGGGTCGTGATGTCGGTGGCCGCGCCCGTAGTCACCGTAGGATCCTCGGGCCGTACCTGGAAGCTGGCGGTGACGGTCACGTCCCCGGCGGGCATAGTCAGGAAGGTCTGCGCAGCCAACTCATTGTCGATGATCTCCTCCGGATCGGACGTCCAGTTCACGAACATGTATCCCTGTTCGGGCACAGCTGTTATGTTAACTGCGGTGCCTGCCGCGTAGGGTGCATCCTTGGTATCATCAAACGCCGTGCCGCCTTCCTCGGGACTCCATGTCACATTGAGCGCGTAGGCCTCCACGAAGTTGGCGGTAACGGTCACATCCTGAGCCGGCATGATGAAGGTGGTTACTGTCATGAAGCGATCCACGAACTCACCTGCCGGAGACGTCCATTCGGCAAACCGGTAGCCCTCACTGGCAGCCGCCTCTATCTCCACTTCGCTGCCCGCCGCGTAAGACGGCTCACCAGTCAGATCACTGGCGTTGCCACCGACCTCAGGGTCTGCCACCATGGTCAGGGTGTAAGCTGGCGTGGTCGCCGTCAGGTCAAGTGTGGTGGTCCAGCCGCTATGGAACGGATGAGTCTGATCTGCCTTCCCGCCGGGAACATAGAATTCAATGGTAGCGCCCTCGTCAATATCACCCTGGACTATCAGGCCGTACTCTCCGGCAACGGTAATCTCATCCCTGCCGTACTCAACTCCGCCCACCCGAGCGCTGACCACCGTGCCTACGGCAGCATCCTCGCCATCCAGCTTAACGGTGCCGTAGAATCCGTGACCCGAACCCACATCACCAATAACGGGACCGGCAGGCGCAACAGCAATCAGTAGCATCAGAACCAGCAAGCCACAGATGGCAAGTCTCGATCTTCTTGAACTCCAATTATTCATGTTCACCTTCTTCAGTACCAACCTGCACGGCACGAATTGCCTCCGCCCCCCTTCTTGAGTTCGTTACACTATTCATCTAACTGGTTGAGGTCCCAGATCATGTCGTCTGCCACCGGCGTCGTGGTTATGCCAAACAGGCTGCCAGGTTCGCTCATGGCCACCCAGTAAACTTCACCGACCTCTAGAAAGGTATCGTCCGCTGCATAGGGAGGAACGCTCCAGTGCTCAGCATTAGGTGGCTTGGGACTCAGCACAAAACTGTAATCCACGCCGGATAGAGCAGTCGTTACAGTCTCTGCCTGCAGGCTCGACAGTCCGACCAGGTTCCAGTCGGCAACCAGGTTTCGACTTGGCGGCACAGTTGCATCAGTTCTTACCAGGATCGGAATGCTGCCCGCACTCCGCACCTGTATGAAGAAGCCTTCGCCCGGCCTTATGGTATAGTCGGGACCCACCAACTGGTTGCCCATTATCATCGGTACCCAGGCCTGTTCAGCGATGTCGAAACGCTGAGCCCTTTCGATAAACAAGCCGCTTCCCGTCGTCAGGTCGAGGAGCTTGCTCACTGTATTGGCTGAGCTATCCAGCGCGATGGGCGTCGAGAAGCCGTTCCAGCCACCCGCATAGCTGCCCACCTCGACCTCAGTCGCTTCATTGGTAAGCGCTATCGAACCCGCGTAGCAGGGAGCGCCGGAGACGAACTGCTCATGAGGTCGGTAAAGCCAGGGACCGATATGGATACCGTCACTTACGGCATTGCCCTGGCCACCCAGATTGAGCCCTTCATGATCGGGCCCGGTCTCGTGCCCCCACCAATTATAACGGGCCTTCAGAGTGGCGGTGCCCGTGTTCAACACCCCCCAGTCGGTGTTGTCAACGATATTGTTGAGGTCTACCGTCACCACTCCTGCGGATGCGGCGACACGAACGCCTGTACCGTTATCCCTTATGGTGTTCCCTGCGATCCTGATGTCGGTCAGCTCTTGCTTGTCGTGTCCTATCACCATCCCAACCAGCAATCCCTCCACGGTATTGCCCTTGATCTCAATACTCTCCTGATCCAGCCCATCCCGGTCCCTGACGGTGATGCCGTAGCCCGGGATCGCACTCGTCATCTCGTTGCCGCTGATCACAGTGTTGGAGCGTCCGGTGACGACAGCCCTCATGACATTACCGCTGAACTCATTGTTCTCTATGGTAACTATGCCTCCACCGTTGTCACGGTTTATGAATATGCCCTGGTAGATATCGACCGTCCCGTCGAAGGTGTTGTCGTATATCCTCAGCCCGCCAATATTGCTACCGGGCAGCGCATCATCACTATACGTCTGAACACCAACGGATCCGCTGTTATCGTCGCCCACAAACGCGAACACATTGTCGAAGATCTCGACATCAGTACCCGTTAGTACTATGCCGCTGGAATAGTGACCTGGGGGAACAAACGGACTCTCCATAGTGAAGCCGTGAATCCTGACTCCATTCGAGAGGATCTCGATATTCGGCGTTGCCAATGGCCACTTGTCCCACGGTTCCGTTAACACACCTCTGATCGTGGTGACATCCCGGCCAGCGCCCTTGATCTCAAGACCGTCCTTGCCATCAGGAATGACCAGATCTTCCTCATAAATACCGCCCAGCACCTCGATGGTATCGCCGCCAGACGCTTCTCCTATGGCATGCTGAATGGTGGCAAAAGCATTCTCCGGATCACTACCATTATTATTGTCATGACCAGTTTCGGCACACACGTAATAGGTCGTGCCGGGGGCAGCCACTGCTGGCATGCCAATCACCAGCCCCAAACCCAGCACCAGCGCAAGCACCAAACCAATCACCTGTTTCATGGTTCCCTCCTGTAGTCACCGCTTTCTACTGCCGCACACTGCCACTGAGCACGCCCATCAGGGCCTGCACCGGGGAGCGCTACTGACTACGGTGACAGTTACCCTCTATGTGTTTACCTCCGTAAATCAGTATAGCAACAGGCAAGGCATTTGTCTACTGTCTGTCCTGCAAGGAAAGTGCGGGACGCACATGCAACTTGCTACAATTGACCCCTGGTGGAATCAGAGCAGCTTGAGTCTCTGCCCGCGAGACCTGGAGTCTACCTTTTCAAAGACGGGCAGGGGAATCTCATCTACGTCGGCAAGGCGGCGAATCTGCGCAGCCGGGTCAGGAGTTACTTCAGCCCGTCCTCCAGCACCTCGCTCAGGACCCGGAGGATGGTGCGGCAGATTGAGGACCTCGAACTCTTTGTCACCGGCTCGGAGCAGGAGGCGTTGATCCTGGAATGCAACCTGATAAAGAGGTACCTGCCCCGCTACAACGTGCATCTGAAGGACAACAAGAGCTTCCCCTACCTCAAAATAGATGTCCACGATGACTGGCCGCGGGTTCAGATAACCCGCCAGGTTGAGCAGGACGGCGCCAGGTACTTCGGGCCATTTGCCAGTGCCGGCTCGATACGCAGGTCCCTCAGGCTGATCAAGAGACTGTTCCCCTTCCGTAACTGCAGCAGGCGTATCGACGGCAGCGAGATCCGGCCCTGTCTCGACTACTACATCCATCGCTGTCTCGGGCCGTGTACCGGGGCGGTGGACAAGCGGGAATACCGGGAGGTGATCGACCAGGTCATCCTGTTCCTGCAGGGCAGGCAGGAGCTTGTGCTCTCGGAACTTAAAGCCGGGATGAAGGATGCCGCCCGCCGGATGAAGTACGAGAGGGCCGCCCAGCTTCGTGACCAGGTCAGGGCGATCGAGGAGGTAATCGAGGGCCAGAGGATCGCGCTGGCAGTGCAGGGCGATCAGGATGTCATAGCGGTGGCACAGGATGACGAACAGGCACATGTTGAGGTCTTCTTCGTGCGTAACGACAGGCTGATCGGTCGCGACCGCTTTGTCATGGAAGGAATCAGTGACCACTCGCCGGGAGAGATCCTCACCGGGTTCGTAAAGCAGTACTACTCGTCGGCCTCGTACATACCGCGGCAGATACTCCTGCAGCACCCCGTGGACGAAGAGGAGGTGCTCTCCCAATGGCTGTCACAGCAGCGGGGAGGCAGGGTCAGGCTCAGGGTGCCCCGGCGGGGACCGAAGAAGAGGCTGATCGATACCGTTACCGAAAATGCAGTGCGGAGCTTCGAAATGGCACGGGCCAGGGACATGAGGGCGGAGACTATCAAGGCCGGCCTGCGGGAACTAAAGGAGGTACTCCGCCTGCCCGGCATGCCTCTGAGGATAGAGTGCTATGACGTATCCAACATCAAGGGAAGGTCGGCCACGGGAAGCATGGTGGTCCTGGAGAAGGGCCTGCCCCGGCCGGCGCACTATCGCCGCTTTCGCATCAGGACGGTTGACGGTGCCGACGATTGTGCCATGATAAAGGAGACCCTGAGGCGCAGGTTTGGGTCAGCGGCCGGGCACGGCGGCACGTGGGTCATAATGCCCGACCTCGTGCTGATAGACGGAGGCAGGGGACAGCTCAACGCCGCCCTGGAGGTGATGGGGGAGTTGGGCCTCGGTTCTATTCCCGTGGCCGGCCTCGCCAAGAGCAAAGAGGAGATATTCGTCTCAGGCCGGGTGGAGCCTATCCGCATGGAGAAGGATTCGGCTGCCCTCCACCTATTGCAGAGGGCCAGGGACGAGGCGCATCGCTTCGCGGTGAGCTACCACCGCAGGCTGCGCGGGAGGGAGGCCTTCGCCTCGGCCATGAACGGCATCGCGGGCATCGGGCCGAAGAGGAAGAAGGCGCTGCTGGCCAGGTTCGGCTCGGTAGAGGCGATCAGGCGGGCTTCGCCCGACGAGTTGGCGACGACAGAGGGCATAACGCCAGCGCTGGCACGGAGGATCAAGGAGTACCTGGGCGAGTAGCCCCTCCTTGTGGTAGTGCGACCCTTCAGGGTCGCGCCCGATGAAAAACCGACGTGTCCCTATTTCGCTGCATGCTCTTCAGTATCGAACACCATCTGCAGCAGTTCCGCCAGCGTCCTGTCGCCGATCCGCTCGGGATAGTATCTGAGCCCCGCCTTGTACCTCGGGTCCAGGCCTATGCCCTCCTCCGGGTCCATCGTCCTGTCAACCGCCTCCTTTATGGTCGCCTCCTCGAAACACAGCTGCCGCATCAGGTAGGGAGTCGCCTCATCCACGTAGTGCAGGAGTACGCTGCCGTACCACCCCAGGTAGGCCGAGGCGCCCCTGCCGATGAACGCCCTGGCCAGGTCGTCGTAGTAGAGGGCCGAGCACCCCATCATGATGATCACGGTGTCATCGAATGTCCCGGACATGCTGGTCCTGCTGGAGACGAAGTCCGCGGTTATGCCGAACATCATGGGATGGCCTTCCCCGGCAGACCCCCTCCCGAGACGGTCGGTTATCTGCTCGGTCGGGTACCTGCCGGTACTGTACTCCTCATTGGTGAACAGCAGAGTCCTGTCAAGCACCTCCCCGTTACTTATCACCAGGCCGGCATGGACTCTAAAGAGGATCAGGCTGTGACCGCGCCTTGCCAGCCCCCGGTAGAAACTAACATCGATTTCGTCGCCCTGGTAGAGGTCGACCTCGAAACCGAAGTCCTCAAGCTGGGCGGTAACATTCGCCACGAACTCCGGGTTAGGCTGAAGGTTATAGAGCTGGTCGACGATCGCCGCCCTCGGCCCAGCAGTGGTGTCCGCGGGGTACCCGCCGGCTACAAGAACCACGGCAAGAACAACCACGCCGACAATCGCCGTACCCAGGCCCAGCCGGGCGTACCAGGGCAGGCGCCTGATGAAGCCAGGCACTCCGCCCTGCTTCCTGGCGGGTTGACCTGGCCTGGCCCCCTTCTTCAGCTTTCGCTTACTCATGTTCCAGCCTGGTCGGCCTCCTGGATCTGCGTTTGGTCATGTTCGGGCCCGGGCGGCTTACTGGATTCCCGCCTACTCATGTTCCGGCTTGGTCGGATTTCCCAAGTTTCCGCCTGGTCATCGTACGGCCTGTTTGTTACACCCTCATGTTACAGGTGCTCATGCCGCCCTGTAAAGCTTCTGCCCCGAACGATATCGAAGGCTGTGCCCAATCCTCTCCCGCCCAACCTCTGTAGTGCGACCATTTAGGGTCGTGCCCGGTCCGACAGCACGAGTCCCAGTACCCCTGTCACCCTGAGTCGACGAGATGTTGGCGAAGGGTCTCAGGCACTTCCCCAAGAACCCCAGGAGATTCTGAGTCCCGATTGGATCGGGACTCAGAATCACAGGCGGAGAATTGTCATCGCGAGATCCGATGAAATCGGGACGTGGCGATCTGGTTGCCCCTGACCCCACCCAGATTGCCCCACTGCGCTCGCAAAGACAGGCAGGAGGCGAGATTGCCGCGCTCCGCTCACAATAACAGCTGCGCTGGGGCCTGCGCCCCCAGACCCCCAATGGCACTGCCTCGTCAACACACCTGCCCCGGCGGCTCTGCCCCAGACGCCAAATCCTCTCTCCCCTGGGGAAGAGAGTGAGAGTCAGGGGAATTTCGACCTCGCCAAGATCTCCGATGCCGCCGGAGTCTCGACAGCCTCCCCTTGCGGTTCTCCCTACCAGCGATACAAACGGTAGGGGGCCGCAGGGGCGGGGTCGATCTCCACTCCTGTGGTCACCCCCTACCAGTGATCAGGTATGTTCCCTAGACCCGGACCCCGCGTCGCCGCATCAAAAGCACGCTCGCCCCAGCGATGATGCCTGCCAGCAGGACAAGCCAGGGCGCCATAACCTTTAGCCTGTCAACGGGCGAGCCCTCCCAGCCGACCGTAAAACTGGGAACAGGCGCCAGAGGAATGTCTAACACCTCTATGTTCTCAGGATAGCACGGAGCTGTAGCTGATACGATCCCCGGTTCTGTGCCCGCAGTATAGGTTGTGACGGCAACGCCATCCTGGGCGATGGCCAGCTCTGGATCTACTGAACCACTGGTGGTTGCGAACAGGATTGGCGTACCATCAGGTATACTGGCTCCTGTATCAACCCCATCAGAGTTCATGGTCGCGTCAGCGGTTATCACAGAGGTTCCACCCGGCGCCACACTCGGAGGATCGGCCGTCAATGTAAGCACCAGCCACGGGTCGTATATGACATTGCCTGTCACCACATCGCCCTTTCCAGGTCCGTCCCCACCGGGACCGTCGTTGGAGCCCCACCAGTTGTTGGTAGCGTCAAAAGGTTCCGAGTCACGGTTATCAACGCCTATCGTATTGCAGCAAATAGCGTTGTGATCTACGCTGATGCCACTGGGGTCCGCACCGTCCTCGATAAGTATGCCCCATGTGTTGAAACCGATGAAGTTGTAACTGATGCGATTAATGATCCCTGCCATTTCGGCTGTGTATACCCACACTGCAACGTCGTTTTCTCGGATCTTATTGTGCGCAACATCCACCGTCGCACCTGATCCAACAGCTGAAGCTGCAAGGAACAAGCCATATGGTGCAACTATATCATTGCCCGTAATCGTTATGACGGCATCTGGATCAACAGCAACACCGGCACCCGTATACCAGAAGAATACGCCGAGCGCACCCGTTTTGGGTGTCCAGAAAGTGTTATCGGTGATGGTAAGGTCTCCCACGGTGGTGCCCTGGCCAATGTTCACGCCACAGTGCGTGAACTCAAGCACCTCGTTCTCGCTGAACGTCAGATTTCTGAACTGACCGGGAATCTCCAGTACGATGCCGTTTCGGATCTCCACCATCTTGTTGTTGGTGATGGCCCAGTTTTCGCCCCCGCTTGACGTGGCATAGATGACGTTGGTCGCGGTTGGCGGGCTGCACAGCAGCAGGTCGCGCGCCAGGTTGTAACTGTACGTGAAGTCGTCTATCACTGCCACAACATACATTCCAACTTCAATGATGTTGTGACGGATAGTCAGTCCGTTGGCTCCTGCTTGAGCACGCAATGCATTCCCGCTGGTGCTCGGACCTGCCATTCTGAAACCGTCAATAATCACGTTGGCAGCAGTGATCCGTATCTCCGGACCCTCCAGCACTGCCTCTGACACACGGTCGTCTGCACAACCAGGCTTCCCTTGATTGGGTCCTAGCAGTTCCAGCGATTTGTCCACGGTGATGTTCTCCGCGTACGTCCCCGCCGCCACCATGATTGTGTCGCCGCCGCTTGCCTCATCCATCGCCTTGACTATGGTTGCGAACGCGGTTGCCCAACTCAAGCCATCGTTCCCGTCGTCCCCATTCACCGCATCCACATACCAATCAGCAGGGCTTGCTGACACCGTCGTGGTGACCACCAGGCTGAAGCTCAGCACCAGTGCCACGACGAGCGATACTCCAAATAGCTTTCTCACTTCATACCTCCTTCTGTGTAGTAGGCTGCTCCCTTTCTGCGCCACTACGGGCGCAGAGCAAATCCCAAATGTCAAAATCCAGATGACAAGTCAAGTTCAAATGCCTGAAAGCCAAGGTCACTCATCTTTGTCCTTTGCCCTTTGAGCTTTAGTTGGCATTTGAGCTTCGTCATTCGTCATTCTATGCCAGAGCAGCCTCTGTCATACTCCTGTTACTCCCCGCCCTAAGTCCCTGAGAGATTCTTCGTTCACTGCGCTCACTCAGAATGACATGGGGAGGTGTTCTGCTCCACCCCGTGCAAGGTATTCAGGATGTCGCTCATCGCCCAAGACCGACCATGTCCTCCACAGAGGAGACTCCATGGGCAAGCATAACCGCTTAAGCGTGTTAGCTACACAGACTATCATCAACCGCCTCGCTGTCTCAGAAAAGCAACGACGAGACCTGACCCATCAGGTCTCGCCTTTCTATCACCGTCAGCCAGTCCACCGTATTCACTGCCTCTGCCCGACGCCAAGTCGTCGATATAGCCACCCACACCAGCCACGCCCCGCGCCCGTAGAACTCTGCGATCATCCCTATTCGCCAGCCCGCTCTCACTCATGACACGGCCCTCTTCAACCAACCCTGCAGCATCCCGCCTCAGGCCTCAGACACAAACGCCGCCCGCCGAGGTCCGCGCCGCCGTAGCACCACGGTACTATAGTACCACGGCTCTCAAGTGAACTGTCAATACCTTTTCACTCGTGGGCGATATTCTCTTCGCGTAGTTTTCGCCTTCCCCGAAGCCTGGCAGCATTATGTCGATCTGCCCTGACAGGTGCACTGCGATAGAGAGTAAGGAGCGGGGAGTGACGACCAAACAGTAGACTATGAATCGTGAAGCATGAACAGTAGTTGATAAGCGATGCGGGGTACCGGGGGGGGAGGCTGCGGTCATCGTTCAGCATTCAGCGATCAGGGGGCAGGGGATAGAAGAGCAGGCGGTCGCGCCCCCCAGGACCCGATGTGCTGTTTCACCCTCATCCAAATCTCCGATGCTATCGGAGTCCCGACACAGTCGGACCTCTCCCTCAAGGGAGAGGAAGGAGGGGCGAGATCGCCACGTCCCGACTGCGTCGGGACTCGCGATGACAATAGGGTGGTGTGTCAGGACTGTGATGACAATAGGGTGGTGTGTCGGGGCTCGCGATGACAGGATGGGGCGTGAACTCGGGCGAGTGATAACTGAGGACAACCGCGTGAAGAGTTATGAGTAAAGAGTGATGAGTTGCGAGAGAACGATGTAGGGAGCTGTTCGCAGGCAGGAGGGCATGCGTAGCGGGGGTAGGGCCAGTACTCACCGCCTATTGACTTCGAGGCGGCGATGTGACCACAATACAGTCCGTGGATTTCGCCGGAGCGTTTCTGTTCGGTGTTCTGGGCCTGCTGGTAGGCAGCTTCCTCAATGTGTGCATCGACCGCCTTCCCCGTGACCTGTCGGTCGTTCGACCCCCTTCGCACTGCGAGGCCTGCAGGCACAGGCTGGGGCTAACGGACCTGATCCCGATATTCAGCTATCTACGGCTGCGCGGCCGCTGCCGCTACTGCAGTACCAGGGTGCCGTCAAAGCTGCTCTGGGTGGAGCTGGCCACCGGCCTGATATTTGCCCTGCTCTTCTGGCACTATGGACTGAGTCCACAGTTCGGCATACTGGCCTTCTATGCCTGTCTGTTCACGGTGATCTTCGTCATCGATATCGAGCACGGCCTGATACTGAACAAGGTAGTGTACCCGGCAATCATCGTGGCAGTGCTCCTGGCGCTGGTGCCACAACCGTGGATGGAGGAAGGACGTCTTGTGACCACCGGGATCGCCAACGCCGCCATGGGCGGAGCGGTCGGCTTTGGCCTGTTCTTCCTGATCGCCGTAGTCTCCCGTGGGGGCATGGGCTGGGGAGATGTCAAGCTGATGGCTGTGATCGGCCTGGCGACAGGTTTTCCACTGGTGATACTGGCTATCGTGCTGGCCGCTGTGATCGGCAGCCTGGTGGCGGTGGCGCTTATGATCGCCCGGAGAAGGCGATTCCGCGAGACACTCCCTTTCGGCCCGTTCCTGGCGATTGCCACCATGATAACGCTGATCTGGGGGAGTCAGATGCTGGGCTGGTATATGGGGCTGATGTCGGCCGGGGGCCTCACCTATTCCTGAATAGCCTGAAGAAACGGTCCTGGTATTCCGAGAACACACCCCAGCGATGAAGTTCGAGTACAAGTTCCGGTGCCCTTGCGAGGTTCCGGCTTACATCCTCAAACAGCTCTTCGATGTAGTTGCGGGCGCCCTCGGGCACCCCGCTGGAGTCGGTGTCGAGCAGTCCCCGGCGGTCCAAATCCGCTATGTTGGTACGCAGCGACCTGTTGGTCAGCTCGTAGATGAACATGAGCAGGGACACATCCCACATCTCCTCGACACCCTTTATGATCGTGCTCAGAGGGTTGCGCTGTTCATCTATACGGGCGTTGAGCTTGTCGATGACCTGTCGTGAAGGTTCGGAGACGACGTTCATGTCCTTCGGTTCGTTCTTGTAGCGGTAGAAGATACCGGACTCATGGGGGCGCTCGCGGGCCAGCATCGATATGTAACTCCTGGCCTGATCACTGAAACCCTCCACGTTGATCAAATAGGCGGGAGTGACGATCCTGGGCCTCTCGGCAATCACCCTGCCGTCCCTGACCACGCTGACGTTTCCCACCAGTTCGGTGACCACGTAGTAGTCGACCACGGAACTTCCGAAGGTGGACAGTTCCTGTTTGGGAGCCCGGACGAGCTCCGTGTGCTCCATCGCGTTTCTGATCCTGTCATCCATGTCCATTTACACGAACATCTTTATGCCGTAGAAGTTGCGCCTCACGCGGTCGGTACCGGCGATTACACTGCCTGCCTGGGTGGAGTGCCCCGGTACGAGGTACTCCGCCTCGAGTTGAGACAGCCTGTCGATGCTCTGCCTGAGCAACGACGGACTGCCCCCGGGGAAGTCCGTCCTGCCAACGCTGCCTGCAAAGACGACGTCGCCGGTGATCAGTATTCTCTCCGTCTCGAGATAGAGAGAGACCGAGCCGGGAGAATGCCCGGGCGTCAGGAACACCTTGATGGCGGCCTTAACATCTGCGGCTCCAAGAGACAGATCGCCTTCCCCGACGTAGAAGAAGGGCTCGACTCCCGGCGCCTCACCACCCATCGCCTGGAAGAACATCCTGCCGGCGGTACGGTAGAACTCGTGTTCTTCGGCTGACAGCGTGAACAGGGCTCCGCCTTCCTTCACGATCAGGTCAGTAGCTTCGATGTGGTCGGGATGGCAGTGCGTGCCGATGACGAGGCCGACCTCCTCGATACTGAAGCCGTCGGATTGCAGGGCGCGGGTCAGCGAATCAAAGCAGGGCTCGCCGAGTTCGTTCATTGTGTGGCCGGGATCCACCAACACGTGCTGCCGATCGCCTCTGAGCAGGCCGGGCAGCAGGACAGTATTGCAGTTGTTCCCTCTGCCCTGCCATATGTAGCAGCGGCAGTTCTCGGTCAGCGTAACAGAACTATGGTATTTCATCCCGGCTCCGGAGCGAGGTTCTACGCGGCTGGAATCACCCTGATCTCGTCACCCACTACCGCGCCCAAGAAGTCGCAGGCGCTGCCGTCCCTGTAGGATATCTCAAGATGACCGGTGCTGCCGAGCAGGGCCATCACTCCCGTGTTCTGGGCGTAGAACTTGCTGACGCCTTCTATGCAGCAGCCCGCCACCTCGATGGTGGCGTCTCTTCCCGGCAGGTCACTTCCCTTTATGTTGGCGATCAGGTTGCCAAAGCGGTCGATATGCAGAACCTGTCCCACCAGGATGCCATCGGGATCGCGAGATGGCCTGGGAAGCGGCAGGACGTGAAGGGAGTCGACCTTGGTACCGAACTCGTACATCGCGATGTCGAGCGACAGTCCCCCGGCCACCGGTGCGAAGACATCTCTCCCGTGGAACGTCGGGCTCACAGGCCGTCGCCAGAAACGCGGGTCGCTGATAGCCACGACCTCAATCCCTTTCTTCATGATGACACGGGTCAGCTTACCCGCCGGCCGGGCCGGGGGCGTCTCGACAGGAACCAGGTCATCGACCACGTAGCTCAGAACGCCGTTGTCCGGCGCGACGAAGAGCGCGGAGGGCGTCTTCAGTACTATGCTTTCGCGGTCGCTACCGACGCCGGGGTCGACAATAACGACGTGTACCGTCTGCTTCGGGAAGCAACGATAGGCGGCATTGAGCACGAAAGCCGCCTGCAATATGTTCTGGGGCTGGATGGAGTGGGTGACATCGACAATGCTGGCCTCGGGGTTGACGCTCAGGATGGCTCCCTTCACGGAGGCAACGTAGGCGTCGTCGTAGCCGAAGTCCGTGGTCAGGGTGATGATGGAACTCATATAATGGATATCAGGCAACGGTGGCCGCCACAATCGCGAACACAACGAGCAAGCCGATCAGGACTATGGTGAGCTTGAACAGCGTACTCTCAACCCCCCGGCGCGTCCTGTACACCGAGTCGGCCTGCCCGAAGATACCTCCGATGCCTCCACCACGCAACTGAAAGAGCACCGAGGCAACCAGTGCTATTGCTACCAATATCTGTGCTACATAAAGAGACTCCAGCAATCTATTTCCCTCCTAGTTCCTGTACAATAATCTCTCTAACCATGCCCGGGTTGGCCCTGCCCCCCGTGGCTCTCATGACCTGCCCTATGATGAAGGTCAGGGCCTGCTGCTTGCCTGAGGCATAGTCTGCCACAGCATCGCTGTTCACGGCCAGCACGCCTCTCACCGCCTCCCGAATCTCGTCCTTACCGCTGATCTGGCCCAACTTCTTCTCGGCAACCACCTCATCTGCTGCCCTGCCGGTGGCGAACATCTCTTCGAACACGATTTTCGCGGCCGGGCCGCTTACCGTGCCGTCGTCGGCCAGGGCCAGCAGACCGATGAGCTGTCGCGGCACTATTTTAGCACGTTCGATCTCGATATTGGTAGCGTTGAGCAGCCTGCTGAAGTCTCCCAGCAACCAGTTGCTTACCGCCTTGGCCTTGGCGGGGTCGACGAGCTTCATGCAATTCTCGAAGTAGTCGGCCATACCGCGCGACGCGGTCAGGAGGCTTGCGTCATACAGCGAAAGGCCATACTGGGCCATGAGCCGATCTCTGCGGGCTACCGGCAACTCGGGAAGGCCGGCCCTGATCCGCTCTATCCAGTCCCTGTTCAGAACCAGCGGAGGCAGGTCGGGCTCGGGGAAATAGCGGTAATCGCCGGCGAGCTCCTTGGTCCTCTGTGACACGGTCCTGCCCTCCTGCTCGATCCAGCCCCTGGTCTCCTGAATCGGACTGCCGCCCTGCTCGAGGAGGTCCACCTGCCGCCGGGACTCGTACTCCAGCGCCTGCTGAACCGCCTTGAAGCTGTTCATGTTCTTGATCTCTGTCTTGGGGGTAAGCTCTTTACTACCCGGAAGCCGCACGCTGATGTTGGCATCGCATCTGAAGCTCCCCTCCTCCATGTTGCCCGTGGACACACCCAGGTAGCGCAGGATACTGCGAAGCTGAACGAGGTAGTCGCGGGCCTCAACCGCCGACTCCATATCGGGCTCGCTAACTATCTCCATCAGCGGTACACCGGAGCGGTTGACGTCTATCAGGCTGCAGTCCTTCCTGTGCCACAGCTTGGCTACGTCCTCCTCAAGATGCACGTCCGCGATGCCGATCTTCCTGATCTCGCCATTGGAGTTTATGGTCAGCCATCCGTTCCGGCCGATGGGAGTGCCGTGCTGGGAGATCTGGTACCCCTTCATCAGGTCGGGGTAGAAGTAGTTCTTGCGGTCGAACTCCGTATACTCAGGAATGTTGCAGTTGAGGGCCAGGGCAGTCATGATCGTGTACTCGATGGCCTTCTCATTGATGACGGGGAGGGTGCCCGGCATGCCCAGGCAGATCGGGCAGACGTGGGTGTTGGGATGTGCTCCGGCATAGTCGGTGCTGCAGGAACAGAACATCTTGCTCCTGGTAAGCAACTGGGCATGGACCTCGAGGCCGATGACGGTCTGGTAGGTCATAGCTGGTGACCAGTATACCAGTGTCATAGGGGAGGGGCAAGGCAACGGAATAGCTCACCGCCTTGCATAATCCGGCCGACATGCGTTATACTTCCTGCCGAGAGCTTCCTGGTGACTTTGGCGGAGTGGCCCCACCCGTTCCCATCCCGAACACGGAAGTGAAACGCTCCAGCGCAGACGATACTCGAGGGGCAACTCTCCGGGAAAATATGTCGTTGCCAGGGAGTTCTCACTGCTTTTCGATCAGGTCCAGATCCAGTTCCATGCCATCCCTGGCGGCTATGACGGCAACTCCCGTCTCCTCACTCAGCCTCTCGGCCACGAGAGCGGGCTCTGCCCTTAACATCGTCATGCCGAAGTGAGTGAGGACGGCAGCCCTCGGTCTCAGCGCGCAGATGATTCCCCTGGTTTCAGGAAGCGACAGGTGATCAATCGGTGCACCGGCACTGAGCCGGACAACGTTGATGATCACTACATCAGCGGCATACCGTGCGGTCAGACCCTCGAAGTATCTGGTGTCAGTAATCCAGGAGAAGGTATGACGAGGTGTCCGGAACACGAACCCGTAGGTCTCCACACCGTGCTCATGTCTGACCGGTGTCACGAACGAGACACCATTGACGGTGTAACTCCCCGCCTCAACCAGTAACCGTATCTCCCGGGGATAGGGACGCAAGTGCGAGAGGATCACGGAGTCTTCATCAAGAGCATCACCGGGAGCGAAGACTGTGCCCCTCTTCTTCGTACCGCCATCGGTCATAGCCTCGACCATGATGTTCATGTCGCCGCTATGATCGAGATGTCGATGAGACAGGATGATCGCGTCGAGCTTCCCGGGGTCGAGTCCTCTCGAGATAGCCCCGACCAGGCAGCCCGGACCGGGATCAAGCACAATCCGGGTACCACACAGATCAAGCCATGCGCCTCCTGAAGCCAGGAGTTGACGGGCCACGACGAACCTCGCGCCAGCAGTGCCCAGGAACGTGATAGTGTCCCGACTTCCGGCCATGCCCGAATTATAGCAGGCGAATCTGTTAGAATGGTGGGACCGTGGCAGAATCGGAAGCAGAGATAGCCCGCCTCATGAGATTGCACCGGCAGCAGACCGGACGCGTGCTGACCATCGGCACAGTGGAGTCGGCTACGGCCGGGAGGATCTGCGACAGGCTGACCGGCATACCGGGAAGCTCAGAGTACTTCGCGGGCTCCCTGGTGGCTTACAGCGACCATCTCAAGGTTGCCCTGCTGGGAGTTCAACGAGCCACCATTGATAGTCACGGGGCCGTTAGCGAGCAGACTGCCATAGAGATGGCTGAAGGAGGAAGAAGGCTCCTTGGAGTAGACGTATGTGTGTCCGACACCGGCGTCGCCGGTCCGGGCGGTTCCTCTCCAGGAAAGCCGGTGGGCCTGTTTTACTTTGCCCTTGCTGCCGAAGATACCTGTCTTGCCGAGATGAGGGTGTTCACCGGAGACCGCAGCGAGAACAAACAGGCAGCCGCCGACAAGGCACTGGATATGCTGGTCAAGTACCTGACAACCCAGGTGGGTCGGTAACAACAAGTACCGACCTAGCCGTCGGGTTCGCGCCCGGACTTCACTCCCAGAAGCAGGAGAGCGGAGACAACTGCCAGGACAAGACCGTAGAGAAATGTGGCTTCCGGCCCCACCCTGTCCCACAGCATACCGGCCAGATAACCACCGGGCAGGGCAACCAGGCCCACGCATGCGTGAAATGTGCCCAGAGCAGTGCCCCTGAGGTGTTCGGGGGCGAAGTCAACCACGTATGCTCTCTGCACACTATCGAACATGGCGAACGATACGCCGTAGAGTGCAAAAAGAGGCAGGAGACTGTAGATGTCGCCTGTGAACACGAGGCCCAGAGAGACGAGGCCGAATGCCAGGTAACTGGCGACCAGCACCGGCTTTCTGCCTATCCTGTCCGATAACGATCCCGCCGGCATCGCGGCGAAGACGTAGACTACGTAGAACAGCACGTAGAGGAGTATCGCCGTCTGGTCGGTCAGTCCGATGTCCATAGCCCTGAGAAGCAGGAAGGCATAACCGAAGTGGCCGAGATAGAACACCGAAGCGGCCACTATTAGCAGCCTGAGGTTGGCGGGCAAGGCGGTGAAGCTGACACGCATAGACAGCTTCGCCTTCTGCGGCTCTTTGACGGCCTCCGGCTCCTTGATAAGCAGTATGAACAACACAGCCGCTACCCCAGGTATACCGGCCAGCAGGAAGATCCGCCCGTAGTCCGAGTCGGTAGCCGCCAGAAGAGCGAATGCCAGGAGGGCACCCGCGACAGAGCCGATTCCGTCCATAGCCCTGTGAAATCCATAGGCCTTGCCCCTGACGCCCATGTCAACCGACTCGGCCACAATGGCATCCCTCGGGGCGCTTCGCACGCCCTTACCCACCCTCTCCACCATCCTGATCACGAGAACCAGGGGCCAGGTTCCGGCCAGGGCGAACAGCGGCTTGGTGATCGCCGAGAGAGAATAGCCGATCAACACAAACGGTTTCCTCCGCTTCAGTCTGTCGGACCAGTAACCGGAGAAGACCTTTATCAGAGAAGCGGTCGTCTCAGCGGCACCCTCAACAATCCCTACTGCGGACGCCCCCGTGCCCAGGACGGCGACAAGGTACAGGGGAATGAGTGGGAAGACCATCTGGCTGCTGAGGTCGGTGAAGAGGCTGACCAGTCCGAGCAGAAGGACGTTTCTCGTTATCCCCCTGAAGACTCGCCTTCTCCTGTCCTGGTTCACTGAATCCTTCCTTCGGTCGGTGGATCTATTACGCAGTCAGGTATTATGCACATTTGCGGACGCGCAGGCAACAGTGCGCCAATCTTGACAAGAAGCGAACGGACTTGTAGCATTGAGAGTGGGTCGATCGACCTGGTGACGACTGACTCCGTACCGAGACATGAGAATCTGCCTTCTATCCTATCGCGGCAATCCTTATTGTGGGGGGCAGGGCATCTATATCTACTATCTGTCACGAGCTCTGCTGGAACTCGGCCACGAGGTCGATGTGATGGCCGGGCCTCCCTATCCCGAAGTTGCCGAGGGAATACAGCTGCACAGACTTGACAGCCTCAACCTGTATGAGCCTGACAAGTCGGTACGGAAGATCATGTCCCGTCTCTACGATCCCGTCAACCTGTACGAGGTGCTGGCGGTCGGCACCGGGACCTTCCCCGAGCCGCTCACATTCAGTCTACGGGCCTACCGGAGGATCAAGGAGCTACTGGGAGAGCGAAGGTACGATATCATCCATGACAACCAGTGCCTGGGCTACGGACTGCTGTTGATGAAGCGCCTGGGCATACCGGTTGTGGCCACCATTCATCATCCGATTCCCATCGACCGGGACATGGCCGTCGCTCAGGCGAGATATCCGTGGCGAAAACTGTTCATCCGCCGCTGGTACGCTTTCTGCGGCATGCAGGGACGGGTGGCGCGACGCCTGGAGCGGGTCATCACCGTCTCCAACAGTTCGGTCGGTTCGATTGAACAGGCCCACGGAGTTCGCAGGGAACACATGAGGGTTGTGCACAACGGGATCGACACCGAACGCTTCCGTAAGGCGAATGGCGTTCCCAAGCGTCCCAACAGCCTGGTGCTGGTCAACAGCGGAGAGCAGTCGTTGAAGGGAGTGCCCTACCTCCTCCAGGCGCTCCGCATTCTCAAAGACGGGACAGACATCAGGCTGACCGTTGTCGGCAGTCCCCTTCCCGACGGCCAGTATCTTAAGCTGATAAAGCAATACGGCATCGAAGATATGGTCAGCTTCACGGGCAGGGTGAGTGCCGACCGACTGGTGAAGGAGTACGCGGCAGCCGAGATGTGTGTAGTGCCATCGCTATACGAGGGTTTCGGGCTTCCCGCCGCAGAGGCTATGGCCTGCGGGCTTCCGGTAGTCTCCACAACTGGAGGTGCGCTTCCCGAGGTGGTGGGACGCGATGGCGAGGCCGGGATCCTGGTACCGCCGGCGCAGCCGGAGGCACTTGCGGCGGCTATCAGAACACTCCTTGACAATGCGTCATTGCGAGAGAAGATGGGCGAAGCGGGACGTAAGAGGATCGAGAGCGAGTTTACCTGGGAACGCGCGGCCCGGAAGACGGTCGAGGTATACCGGGAGGTGATGTGAATGCTCACCGTCGATTACAGCGTTTTGGAGATCGGGGATGGCGAAAGAGTACTCGATATCGGGTGTGGTACCGGCAGGCATAGCTGGGAGGCCTGCCGGCGGGCCTTCTGCACTGTGTATGCGCTCGATATCGATGGAGAAGAGCTCATGCGGGCCAGGGGTGTCCTTGGTGCTATGGAGAGGCAGGGAGAGTCCCGGGCACAGTGGGGTCTCCTTCGGGCAAGCACCGTGAGCCTTCCCTTCAAAGAAGGGGTTTTCGATAAGATAGTATGCTCGGAAGTGCTGGAACATGTACCGGATGACCTGCAGGGCATCAAGGAGATGGCCAGGGTGCTGAAGGACAGAGGCGCAGTTGCCGTAAGCGTCCCAAGCTACCTCCCTGAAGCCATTTGCTGGCGAATATCGTCTGCCTACCATGCCCGTGCAGGCGGCCACGTGCGGATATACAGGTCGGGCCAGCTGATCCCGCCCCTCAGTGCACACGGCCTGCAAGTCTATGCCAGGCGCCGCAAGCACGCTCTGCACTCCTTCTACTGGATACTGCGCTGCCTGTTCGGAGTGAACAACGAAAAGGCGGTCGTTCCTTCGCTTTATTACAGGTTCCTGGTCTGGGATATGAGGGCCAACAGCAGGCCGATTCGATGGCTCGATTCCTTCTTCAACCTTTTCTTCGCGAAGAGCACGGTCCTCTACGCAACCAAGAACGAGAACGAGAGGTAGTTCCGTGGATCTGAGACAAGAGTTAACACGGTCGGAGATCGATTGCCTGATAGAGCAGCAGGCCGACCACATAGGCCGTACCCAGCTACCGTCGGGCATTATACCGTGGTATGACACGGGCATTGCCGACCCGTGGGATCACGTCGAGTGTGCGATAGCTCTGGATGCGTCGGGAAGACACGAAGAAGCCGAGAGGGCATACCGCTGGTTGCGCGGCGCTCAGAACGACGACGGGAGCTGGTACTCCAGCTATATGGGAGATGAACCCTGCGATCTGACCAAAGACACCAACTACAGCTCCTATCCCGCAGTCGGGCTGTGGTATCACTACATGATAACCCGGAACAGGGGCTTCGTTGCCGAGATGTGGCCGACGGTGGAGAGAGGGCTCGACTTCGCCCTGCAACTGCAGCAGCCGCCCGGCCATATCTACTGGGCTCGTGACCCGCACGGGGCAGTCTATCCTCTGGCGCTAATAGCAGGGTCCAGCTCCATCTACCAGAGTCTGCGATGTGGGATCAAGGTAGCCAGACTCCTGCAGACCGACAAGCCCCGCTGGCATGCTGCCAGCCGCAGACTGGCACATGCGGTCAGCGAACAACCGGAGCTGTTCCATAACTCGGTCGACAGTCAATATGACTATGCGATGTCCTGGTACTATCCCGTTCTCACCGGCATAGTGAGGGGAGGGGAGGCCAGAGAGCGCATCTACGAGAAGTGGTCGGATTTCGTTGTCGACGGCCGGGGGTGCAAGTGTGTGGTGGAGGAACCATGGTGGATAACTGTGGCCGAGACCTGCGAACTCGTCCTGGCACTGAACCGTATCGGCGAGAGCCACAGGGCAAGGACCCTCCTGGACTGGGCCCTGGAACTCAGAGATGACGATGGGCGCTTCTGGACGGGCATGAAGATGCCCGAGGAGGAGATCTGGCCCCCGGAGGAGAAACCGACTTGGGTCTCAGCGGCGATGGTCATCGCGCTCAGCAGCCAGCTTGAGATCGCGAACCCTCAAGCTACCCGAAGCAGGGTCTTCACCAGGTTTCCGTGAGAGGTTGACTTGGTCCGCATCGCCGATATCTGGCACAGAATACCGGGGCTGAAGCGCCCGCCACCCGAGTTCGTCGGCTACGATAACCTCATCGCCTTCATAACGAGACAGGGGCTGATGCAGATGGAAGGCGACCTCATAGAGGTCGGAGCCTACATGGGCGGTGGTACGGTGAAGCTGGCAAGACTGGCAGCCAGGCACGATAAGAGAGTGTATGTCATCGACACCTTCGACCCCGACATGGACACCACAGTGAGCAAGAGCACAGTGCCGGCAGCCGAGGTCTACCGTGCATTTCTGAAAGGGCGCTCCATGTGGGAGGTATACAGAGAGGCGACGAGGCGTCTTCCCAACATCGTCACGATCATAGAGGACTCCAGAAGGGTGGTCCTGGACGAGGAAACTAGATTCGTCTTCGCCTTCGTCGATGGTTGTCACCAGAAGGACTGTGTGAAGAGCGACTTCCGCCTCATCTGGCCACACCTGGTATCGGGAGGTATCATTGGCTTTCACGATTACAGGTTCGACGACTGGCCGGAGGTGACCGAGGCGGTAGACGAACTGATGGATGAGCACAAAGATGACATACTGGATCGGCACGAGATAGTCGGGGACTACGGCATCTCCTCTATTCTGTTGACGAAGAGGTAGGATTCGCCCTGGGCACGCACCTGATGACGATGACATTGCTGAGCGAAGGCAAATGCCTGGCCAACCCGTCCAGGGCCGTCAGCGAAAGAGCAGAAAGCCTCTGCGGCAATCTATCAAGCAGCGAACTCCAGCCAGGCAGTCCGACCAGCAACGATATACCCTCGGCACGCTCTACCCTGAAATGAGGGCTTACCAGACGCCTGAGGGTGCCGTAGTCCAGCTTGATGGTATGGTCATCGGGTATCTGCCAGAAATGACCGTCATCCGCCTTCTCTCTGCGCAGAAAACGCATCAGTGCGAACAACCGTCTTCCGGTCCTGAACCCGAGGCTCTCGAAGTTGGCAGTGGCGATCACCGCCCGCCCCCCTGGCTTGAGCACCCGGGCCATTTCGGCGATCGCCTCGTCCAAATGGCAGAAGTGATCCAGAGCTCCCTTGCAGAGTATCTTGTCGAACGAACCTGTCTTGAACGGCAGGTGTGCACTTACTCCACGGGCGAGGTTGACCGAAGCACCGTTCCGGGAGGTATGCAGCCGGGCGTGCGATATCATCCTCCCCGACGGCTCAAGTCCTGAGCACAGCCCTCCCTTCCTGGCCAGTTCTATGGCATCAACCGCCCTGCCACACCCGATATCAAGCACAAGTTCCTGCTCCACCACACCCACAGCCCCGACTGTGACATCGGTCATCCTTCGGAAAAGGTGAGCTATGTCCGGGTAGACCTTCGGGGGAAGCACATGGTCATCGTCCCAATCCAGGTCCACCCTTCCATCATTGCGGTGCGCGGCACCAGAACAGAGTCGATCGGGAAGATCACGAAGAGCAGGCTCTATGTCTTGCTGAATAGCATCCGGGTTCACAACTGAGATGCCATTTTAGTGTATCGGTACCGATAGGTCAATCGGCACGAACGGGACGGGTTCGTCGCTGTATCATCACGGGTCCAGGACTTCAATGCCACTAACACGAAACAGGCCTGCTGCAGCTTCCATATCTCGATCATCGGCCCCGGCCAGATTCAGCGGTTTCAGCGGGCTGTCGATCTTTTCCAGCTTACTCTCCCCCATCCTGTGGTAGGGGACAAGTGACACTTCGTCGACGCGATGTTTCTTAAGAAAGCCAATGATGTCCCTAAGGTTCCTGTCCGTCGATGTCATGCCCGGAACCAGAGGCACCCTGACCCTGATCCTGCACCTTTGCTTTTCAAGAAGCCGCACCAGGTTCTTCAGTATCACAGCGTTATCCTTCCCGGTGAGACGCCGGTGCAGCGCCGGGTCAACGGCCTTGACATCGTACAGAACCAGGTCCAGGAAGGGAAGCAGCGGCTCCAGTTTCTGGTAGGCCACGTAGCCACATGTCTCCATAGCGACATTGAGCCCCTGCTCCTTACACAGTGGAAGAAACTCGGACAGGAACTCAGCCTGGCAGGTAGGCTCGCCTCCCGAGAGGGTGATGCCGCCACCCGATGCTACGAAGAAGGGCAGATCATCCATGGCCTCTTCCAGCAACTCCTGCGGAGAGTAGCGCCTGCCGACGAGTTCAAGGGCACCCGAATGGCAGGCTTCGGTGCACCTGCCGCAGCGATCACAAAGCTGGCGGTTGATGCGCCCATCTCCATTGAAGACGATCGCCTGCAATGGGCATGAAGGTTGGCATTCCCGACAACCCAGGCACCTCTCCTTCGAGAAGCTGATCTCAGGCTCAGGGTCCAGGCCCTCCGAATTCTGACACCACAGGCACTGAAGCGGACAGCCCTTGAAGAAGACAACGGTTCTGATGCCGGGACCGTCGTGTATAGAGAAGCGCTGCAGGTCGAAAACTGTGGCGACCTCCGACATGGTTACAGTCCTACTGAGAGCAATGCTCGGTTCTGGCTATGATCTCGTCCTGTACCTCTCGACTCAGATCTGCGAAGTAAGCCGAATAGCCGGCCACCCTGACCATAAGCCCGGCATGCTTCGCCGGGTTCCTCTGGGCATCAAGAAGGGTCTCCCTGTCGACCACATTCACCTGCAGGTGCATACCGCCCAGCCCGAAGTAGGCCCTGATCAGCGAACCGAGGTTCCCCGTACCGACGGCACCCCTGAGATAAGTTGGGTTGAACTTCAGATTCACCGCTACTCCATTGGTGGCCTGGGAGTAGTCGACCTTTGCCACCGACTTGAGATAGGCGGTCGGACCTTTCCTATCCACGCCGTCGCACGGCGATATGCCGTTGGAGAGGCTCTCAAGGGCCCTTCTACCGCTGGGCAATGCGCCGACGAACTTGCCGAAGCCTTTGTGATTGGTCATACTCAGGAACCCCGGCAAGTAGGCTCCGCCTCTGGGATTACGATGCTTCGCCACTTCCCCACAGAAGAGTTCGGCAACCTCCCTGGCATACCTATCGGGAAGCTCATCGTCATTGCCGTACTTGGGAACCCTGTTCACTATCAACTGATGAAGCCGCTCGTGGCCCTCGAAGTTGTCCTCCAGAGCCTTCAGCAGTTCATCCATCGTTACCTTCTTGTCCGCGAACACCAACCGGTCAATGGCTGCCAGTGAGTCGGCAACGTCGGCCACACCCACACCCTGGACGCCAGTGAAGTTGTACACAGCACCGCCGGCCGTGACGTCCTTCCCGGTGTCAATACACCCCTCTATCAGAGAGGACAGCAGGGGACTGGGGTATAGCTCCCTATGAGCAATGCCCAGGACGTTCAGGCCGATGACCATCTGCTCCACCACGTATGATATCTGATTTCGAAGAGCACCGAGAACGTCATCCATTCCCCTGAACTCCCTCGGATCGCCCGTCTTCACTCCGACCTCCTCCTGCATGACCGGACTACAGCCGTTGTTCAGAGCCATCTCGAGACAGACCGGCAGACTCATCAAGGCGGCATCGGTTGAGCCGAAGGTCTTCCTGGGAACCGATATCTCCACGCAGCCGATGATCACATAGTCACGAGCATCCGACTCCGTTATCCCCTTGGCCATAAGCGCAGGCACAACCACATCGTCGTTGACGAGGCCCGGCATTCCTCCGCCATCCTTGATTACCTCGCAGATTCTCTCAAGGTATTGAGGAGGCGACTGCCCGTGTACTCTAGCATGGAGATTGGGGTGCCTGGTCTTGACCAGTTCTCTAGTCTTCAGAAACAGATAGCTAAGCTCATTCGTAGCATCGGCACCATCAGCAGTCACGCCGCCGATCGTGACCGACGGATTGGCCGGGAAGCCACTGAACAGCGTGGCGAGATTCTCGGCAAACAGCGGGACGAACTCGGACATCTTTACAGACAGGCACCCGAGCAACTCAACGGCCTGCTCCGCGGTGATGAGTCCCTTCTCAAGATCATCCCGGTAGTAAGGATAGAGATACTGGTCTGCCCGACCAGGGCACAAAGCCTGCTCGTAGTTCTCCTGATGCAGAGCGATCTCGAGGAACCATATGCTCTGCAGAGCCTCGCGGAAGCATGTGGCCGGCCCGGCCGGCACCTTGGCACAGATACGGGCGATCTCCAGCAGTTCATCCTTCTTCTCGCTGTCCGTCTCCAGTTCAGCGAGTCTGAGTGCCTCAGCGTGGTGCCTGCCGGCGAACTCTACGACGGCATCACAGGATACCTGGACAGCACGGTAGAAGGCGCGTTCTCTGAACCGCTCAGGATCACCCACGGGATCGGCATCCATCTCGCGGACCTTTTCACCTGCCTCCTCTTTGATGCCATCCAGCCCCACACGTAACAGTTTCTCAAAGTCGGGAGCGGTATGTGAGATCCCTGCCGCTTCGGTCAGCACGAAGAAGCCCCCTTTGAACAAGAGAGACATGGGCTGTGGTGGCGACAGGAACTCCTGAGCATGCCAGGCCAGAACCTTATCCATCCAGAACGGAAAGATGTCCTGCTCCAACTCCTTGATCTCATCATCGCTGATGTCGAACGCATCCACCGCTCGTTCTCGCAGATTCGCTAGTTCCGGCCAGATCAGGACACCGACAAACTCTGGATAGATGACGGCTCCCACCCGCTTGCTGGTGATACTGCCAACCAACAGCTCATCGGGATGTATCCCCACATCGAGGTTCTTCAGAATGTGAGCCACTGCTCGGGCTCTCCTGAACACCGGAGGCATGAACCAGACATCCGATCCCTTCATGAAGTCCGTGATATGGCGGGCCCTCTGGATGCAGACCTCCTTCCTTGCCGATAGCAGGTCGTCATAGAGCTTCGACAACCTGGGGAACGACTCGATCGTCATCTCCGGCAACACTGTGCTTTCACTCATGGCAACCTCCTATGTACCTGGTGGCACCCAGCGGGTGGCCCTCCTAACGGCATACCGGGCTAGACGGCCACTTCATCCGTCACTTGATGGCAATAGCTTCGATCTCCACAGGGTAGTTACCCGGAACCTCCCTTACGGCAATGCAAGAACGAGCGGGCGGGTTGACGGGGAAGAAGGCCCTGTAGACCTCGTTCATGGCGCTGAAATCGGCCATGTCCCGCAGAAAGATGGTAACCTTGACGACCCTGTCGAGATCGCTGCCAGTCGACTCAAGCGCCAGCTTCACGTTGCTGAGCACCAGTTCGGTAGCCGCCTTTACGTCGTCGGTTATCTTCAGGTTCTTCCCGACATCGATGGGGAGAACTCCGGAGACGAACAGGAAGCCACCCGCCTCGACAACATGTGAGTACGGCGCCCCCCTGGCAAATCCATCGATCTCATAGGTAGTCTTCTCCACAGTGTTTCCTCCTATCTAGTCTATTTCCGGTATCTGCCATCTGTAAGCAGGCGCTCTACACAAGACCGCGCGGTTGTGTTCAGGAGGTGTTCCGACGTGCACCGCGCAGTCGGTGAGATACCCTTCTCTCGGTTATGCCGAGCCTATCGGAGATCTCCTTCTCATTAAGGCCCTTCTCGGCGAGCCGAAATATATCACCGGTTTGCTTCGCCTTTTCGCTCTTCCTTTCGGCAATCTCGCTGATCTCAGGCGCGTATCCGTCGGACTCTGTACTGATCAGCCCCGACTGCTCCATCCCGGCGAAGACCTCCTCACCCTTCACACTCCTGACTATGACGGTTGACCGGCCTCCGTAGGAGCCCCCGCTACCTGCGGCGATATCGGCAAGCTCGGCAGCGAAGTCACGGCAGACAAGGCAATGCCGGGGCACGCAATCCTTGATATCGGTAACAGGCAGGTCCATCCTGTTCCCATCTGCGTATACACGGAACTCATCGTATACCTCCAGCCTATCGACCTGGCTCATCTCGACACCCTGAGCCCTGACCAGCTCCTCCATGCAGTTATACTCGTAGTTCTCCCTGCAGAAGAGGCCAACCATAACCTGAACCGACGTTGCCAGCGGCAAACCCTTGTGCTTGAGATATCTGATCGACTGTATATGACATGGCGATCCCACGACCCAGATCTTGGTCAATCCATGGTCGACAACGGCCTCCCTCAGCTTACTCAACACGGGCACGACGCCGTACTTGGTACCTGCCGCCTCCATTATCTCCTCCCTGGTCCTTGCTACATAGGCGGTGGGAGTCCAGCCGTCTCTGCCGACCACCAGCACGCCGTCCATAATGCCGCTCTCCAGCGCATACAGGAGTAGCGTAGTCACAACCCCACCATCCTGGCATCTGTCGGCAACCACATCATCGGTTGTCCTCGCCAGCACTGCGCGCCTGTAAAGCCCGACGCTCTCTTTCTTTCCTCGACCGATAACGGCACCCTCAATATCCTTGATCAGGCTGTGCCTGAGCATGTAACAAGCTTCATAGCAGATGCTGCAACCCACACAATCCATAGCGCGTTTGGGCCGCCTTGGCCTGCCATCGATGAGCTTCACATGGGCCGTCGGACAGGCGACAACGCAGGCACCGCAGACGGTGCACTCTCCGGAGTCAATGATCCTGGATTCTAGATCTTCGTAGCTCGGCATATCTGGTACCGCGGCACCCGGAAGTCACACTGCGCCGCCTCTTAACACACGGTGAAAACGCGTCACCAGGTTGAACCCGCAAGTCTAACCCAATTCACCTGAGGCCTTCATCCTGGCCACTTCCTCTTCTCTCAGTTGCCTCTTGAACAGCTTTAGCGTGACCGTAACAGGCAGCTCTTCTCTGAACTCGATGAACTTGGGAACCGCGTAGGCCGGGAGCCTCTCCCGACAATGCCCTATCAACTCTTCAGCGGTGACCCGCCCTTCGTATTCCTCTTTCAGCCGGATGAAGGCCTTGATCCTCTCACTACCTGCCCGCTCGGGGTCGGGAACCCCGATGGCAACGGCATCGCCGACCGCCGGGTGCTCGTACAGGGCATCATCAACCAGCCTGGTGTAGACCTTCAGTCCCGATATATTGGCCATGTCCTTAACACGGTCTGTGATGTAGAAATACCCGTCATCCTCCATCTTCACCACGTCGCCCGTGGGCAACCAGCCGTCGACAAGGCCCTTGCCTGCCTCGGGCCAGTATCCCATCATCACCTGTGGGCCTCGCACCCATAGTTCGCCCTCACAGCCAGGAGCGACGTCTTCCCCCGTGTCCAGATCGACTATCCTCACATCCGTGTCGGGCAGCGGAATCCCAATCGACCCGAACTTCTCGAAGGGCATAAAGCCGGTGATCTTGGAGAAAGACGAAAGGTTGATATGTGTAGCACCACCGGTCTCAGTCAGGCCGTAGGCCTCGGTAATGGGCACGCCCGTCTCCTTCCTGAACTTCTGCGCGACCTCGGGCGCCAGCGCTGCCGTCGTCGACATGAACATCGTGGTCAGTCTGCCCAGTCCTGCCGCCACCAGTCGCGAATACTGAGTGGGCACGCAGGCACAGAAGAAGGGGCGATGCTTCATGAGCATCTGAACCAGCGTGTCGGTATCCCTCGGGTCGGGCAGCAGATAGCCCTTCAGCCCCCAGTACACCCCGAACTGCATCATAAGATGACCGTAGGCGTGAAACAGAGGGATGGGTATCATGGCCGAAGCCTTCCCTCTGATGCCCACCTTCAAAGGCTCATAAGACCATGCCGTCTGCACTATAGCAACCACCCGGTTATAGTGGGTCAGCATAACTCCCTTGGGCAATCCCGTAGCGCCTCCTGTGAAGGGAAGAACAGCCAGGTCTGTCATGGGATCGATATCCACCTCGGGAGGCTCGGGACCGTGGCTGTCAATCAACTCCCGGAATCCATGGGCATCCGGGTGCTTCTTCGGATCAGTCTCGTCGGACGAATAGTCCGTCAACGAGCTGACGATGACATTCTTGATGCGGGTCTCCGCCCTTACCGAGTTCACCAGGTCCAGAGACATATCGGTACAGATGACCGTCTCGGCCCCCGATTCTCCGATCTCATAGATCAGGTCGGCCCCCCTGTGCATCACGCTGCAGGGTACATGCGCCGCCCCGGCCTTCATGATCCCGAAGTCGCTTATCATGAACTGGGGGCAGTTCGGCAGAACGGTAGCCACCTTGTCGCCCTTGGTCACTCCCAGGTTTGCGAGCGCAGCAGCCAGGCTGTCGCTGAACTGCTTCATCTCGCTGTACAGGATCTCTCTGCCCAGGTAGTAACAGGCCACCCTGTCCGGATACTCAGCCGCAGTGGCGTCAAGCAGACTGTGAACCGTCGTAACCGGATACGGCTCCTTCGTCTGCGGAAGCTTATAGGGTCCGAGCTTGTACTGCTTCAGCCATGGTTTCTCAGCAATAGTGGCCATGGTTACACCCCTCAATCACATCGATCACATAGTCCAGCCCGAGCTCTCTGAGCTTTTCTGCTGTCGGCCTGCCTGTCGTCTTATCCCAACCACGAAACTCGTAGTAGGCATCCAGCATCTCATCCAGCTTCTCCACCTTGTGTCCGGCAGCCGCCCCTTCAGGCAATGGCTCGTTCAGCAACCTCCCGGGCAGTGTATCGTCCGCCCTGACCAGGCCTTCTCTCACATTGAAGGCCCTGGCAAGATTGTAAACCCTCTCTCCGACACTTCTGAAATCGCTTACGCTGAACTCCCAGCCCACGCAGTTGGATATCATGTCTACCCAATCCTCAGCAGATAGCGCCACGCCCATAAACTTGCATGTACCGACGCAGTCGAATACGGTAAGAACATCCTCAAGATCCTTCAGCACCCTGGCCTCGGCGGGATTCTCAACCATGGCGTCTTCGATCCTGCTATCCTCAACACACAGAATGGGCACATCTATGAACGCCGGCATTTCGACCCAGGCCGTCATATGATCACCGCCGCGGTTGGCGGTGGCGAATGCCAATCCGCAGATCTTGGCTGCTCTCGGATCATACGCCGGCAACTCCAGTCCTTTTACATGCATGGCGAAGTCCTCTGAGCCCTTGCCAAGGCTTGCCGCGACTCTCCTGGTTCCTTCCGCAAGCAGGTCGCCAATGCCCTCTCTCTTCGCTACAAGGTGTACTAGCTCGATGACGGGGGACGGGTCACCGAACTTCAACTCCAGCCCGCCGGTATCATCCTTCGTCAAAATCCCCTTTTCGTAGCATTCTATAGCGAATGCTATTGTGCTGCCGGCGGAGATGACATCCAACCCGTAGTCATCGCAGAGGTTGTGCGCAAGTGTGACAGCCTCCAGATTCTCAAGCGCACACATAGCACCGAAGGCTCCGATAGTCTCGAACTCCGGACCCTCTCCTTTGCACGCATAGGGACCGCTCCTGACCACGCTGACCCTGCAACAACTGATGGGACAGGCATAACAGTGCTTCCTGTCCACCAGCAATGTGCTCTCGAGCGTGATCCCGCTTATCTTGTCTATGTCGGGGAAAACGCCGCTCTGCCAGTTCCTGGTAGGAAAGCCGCCTCTCACATTAACAAGATCCGTGTTCATAGCCGTGCCGTAGGTCTCCAAAGTCATCTTCAGCATGCTCTCGTTGATCAGGTCGTAGTTTGTCCTGGATGTCTCGCTGAAGGCCTCCTGGTTGGCAATCTTGATCTCCTGCGTGCCTCCGGCGGCTACAGCCTTCAACCGCTTGGACCCCATAACCGTGCCCACCCCACACCTGCCGGCCGCTCGATGTACATCGTTGATTATCGCGGCATACTTAACCAGGTTCTCACCCGCAATGCCGATGCAGGCAACGTTGAAGTCCTCCCCCAGTTCCTCCTTTATCAGCCTGTCTGTCTCACTGACACCCTTACCCCAGAGATCTCCCGCGTCCCTCAGTTCCGCCTTTCCGTCGTCGATCACCAGAAAGACCGGCTTTGGTGATATGCCCCTGAAGATAATCCCGTCGAACCCCGAGTTCTTAAGATACACCCCCCAGCTGCCCCCTGAGTTCGCCTCAGCCCAGAAGCCTGTAAGAGGCGACTTCGTCACAACGCAGTACCTACCTGCGCTGGGCGACTCGGTGCCCGTGAGAGGTCCGGTCATGAAGATAAGCTCGTTCTCGGGGCCAAGCGGATCCGCGCCTCCGGGCACTTCGTTCCACAGATACTTGGTCGCCAGTCCACTTCCACCCAGGTACATCCTGCAATCATCCTCGTTCAGACTCTCCTCCGTGATTTTGCCGTCTGTAAGGTCAACTCTCAGAATCCTGCCCATGTAGCCAAACATAACAATGCTCCTTCTGCCTGTATACTACAGCTTTCGAGACATCGCTGTTACTTCTCGAACTCGTCTTTTCCAACATCCAGCCGCTTCACACCATGAACCGTCTAAAACCACCACACTACTTGAACGGCTCCGCTGCGCGACGCTAGAAATCAATGCTCTTTCCATCATACGCGTACCTGAAAAACCTCTCGGTCTCTGCAGCATCAGGTATCCTGGCGCTGACTATTAACTGGCCGTCGGCCATGACATTGTCGATTAGCTTCTCCATCGCTTCGCCAAAGGAGTCTAACGGAATTCCCGTCTCCCTTATGCTAACGGGCTGGTTGATCTCAACGGCAAGTTCTCTAATCGTCCGGGCAAGCACGCTCGCTGCCGGTACTCCCTGCGGAACAGGGCGCTTGACAGTATGAAGGATCTCCGTCCAGCGATCGCTCGCTGCTTCACCGACGAACTCAATGGTATAGGGAAGGAACAATCCCACCGCTCTGCCGTGCGGCACATGAAACGCGGCACCCAGAGAATGGCCGGCAGCATGTGCCATAGCTGGAAACGAGTTTATGAAACCTATGCCCGCAATGCAAGCCGCGTTATGCATTTTCTCCCGAGCCTCCATGTCGTCGCCATCCTTCACCGCCCGGGTGAGATACTGAAAGACAAGCTGTATTGCTCGCATGCAGAGCCCATCGGAAAAGTCGTTTTTCCATGTGGATGTGTACCCTTCCACAGCATGTGTCAGTACATCCATCCCGGTGTCCGCTGTGATCTGAGGCGGCATGGCCCGGGCCATATCCGGGTCAACGATGGCGATGTCGGGCGCAATCTGTCGATTGATGAGGCTCAGCTTCCTCCGATCCGCCGTATCGGTCACTACGAAGGCAAATGTCGCCTCAGCACCTGAACCGGATGTCGTCGATATACAGACAAGTCTGCACTTTGTGCCCAGGCCGAAGTCCGTTATGAACGGGTTTATCTCCTCGAGCGGTATGTCCGGCCGCTCATACTGCACCCTGATCGCCTTAGCAGCATCCATGACCGATCCCCCACCGACAGCGACGATCAGGTCAGGCGAGTGCTGGTTAACCAGCGCTACGCCCTTGAGCACCGTCTGGAGCGATGGATCGGGCTCGACATCGTCGAAGACCGCCACCACACGTGTCTCTGCCAGAGCAAGCTGCTCGATGACACGATCGGTGAGCCCCAACTCCACTATCTTCTTGTCGGTAACGATAAATGCGGATCTGGCCCCTAACCCGGCGAGATGACTCAAGGAATCCGGCCCGAAGACCACTTCAGGCGCCACGAAGTACCACATATGAACCTCCCCTATCCTGATTCGTCGATACAGATAGTACTATTATGTCAAGTGCCGACATCTATCGCCGGTCGATCTGGTGCCGGGGACTTCAGGTCGGCTACTGCGGAAACTCGGTTTCAAACGCGGTCATGCAGTTCACCAGTTCAACCGCCGCTCTGGGCATCCGCATGATCTGTCCCATATCTCCCTTGACGCTTATCTTACCGGTCATCATAGACCGGACGGGATCAACCTCTTTGTCAAGTATCTTCTTCATGTTGGTGAACGGACCGAAGACCCGGTACTTCGGGTCTTTCTCGCCCTCGTCTTCAACAACACGTGCCTCGCGGCATTCTCCGTGCCAGAGATCAAGATACACGATATGCCTGTGGCTGTAGGCTGAATCGGGATCTATGATAATGTACATATCACCCTCCCACTTCTTAGCCGCCTCTTTGTACGCCTGACTGGCATCGATGGCCTGCTTCAGTGCATCAGCCCACTCCTGGGTTCCAAATGTGATTGCCATGTACTAAACTCCTCTCACTTAGTTCCAATCCTGGACCGCCCCATTATACATCATAATATGCCGCTTCAGCGCCTGTGAATCTCGTCTCGTGTCGGATTTCCTGCATTCTGATATCATTCATCCCGGCGGTCAGCACCTCTATTTTGCCATAGCCGAAGCTACAGGAATGGAGGCGCACCTGTCGGCAGAGTCACCATGGAGCCGAACATAGTCAACAAGATTGCGCGACTGGCGGACTCGCTGCTCCGTGACGACGGCACTGAACAGTCCGTCATCAGCCTCGCCACAGCCAGATCCATATCGCTATCGTCGGGAATCGCGCTCAGGAAGGTGGAGATGGCCGCTCTCAGGCAGGGGATAGTTCCTCTGCGCTATAGCCGCAACACAGGAACCATCGGCCTGAACGGGCAGATAAGGATGCTGGAATCAACCGTCGCGGTTGTTGGAGCGGGAGGCCTGGGGGGCACGACCATCGAGTTGTTGGCCAGACATGGTGTCGGGCGGGTGATCGTGATCGATGATGATCGTTTCTCTGAGCCGGACCTTAACAGGCAGATCATGTTAACGGAGGGAGACTTAGGTGCGCCCAAGGCCGTCGTTGCGGCGGCAAGAGCCACGGCTGTCAACTCATCCACTGAAGTCAGGACGCACCAGGAACGGTTGACGCCGAGCAATGCTGCCCACCTGCTAAGGGACGCCCGCGTCGTCGTGGACGGACTTGACAACCTTGCATCGCGGTTTGCAGTCGAGGGTGCCTGCCGTAGCCTCCGAATACCCTACGTCTACGGAACTATCGCAGGCCTTGGGGGGCAGATCATGACCATCTTCCCTCAAGATCCCGGACTGTCAAGCATCTATGGGCCACCGGGATCTTCCTCCGAACAGGGTATCGAGACTTCGATCGGCACCCCTTCAGTCACACCCGTGATCATGGCGACCCTCCAGGTCCAGGAGGTGGTCAAGATAATCACCGGAGTGGGCGTCCCCATACGCAATCAGATGCTGTTGGTGGATGTATGTCGGCCAACCATCGACACAGTCGGACTGAGCAGGTAGAGAGAATGGCATCGATCATGGTGAGGTTCTACGGTTTCTGGCGTGACCGCCTAAGCACAGATGCGATCACGCTGCGGGCGGACAGCCTCGATGACGCCCTGCTGCAGGTCGAGGAGAACTACTGTGAACCGATCCGCAGAATACTTGAGTCCGAAGGAATCCGCCTTGACGGCAAGATGCAGGACCACGGCCTTATCCTGCTGAACGGAACCAACATCCGCAATCTCAAGAGCACCGACCTCAATGATGGGGACGTGCTTCACGTCTTCCCCCGCGCCATCGGAGGGTAGGAACACTCGACCCCGGGCCACCATACCCACCGGCGGTGACACGCCTGCCCCGTGCAGCTTGTTCCGCCCGCTCATCGTCGCATAGCATCCCGAACCGACGCGGGGCTTCATACCCGGCCGATCGGGCATAGATGTACACGGCGACCCGGTGTTTCGACAATACACGGCATGATGCTAAAATTGGCAATATGCCGGCAAATCTGCCACCGCAGTACCACGAAGCGGAAAAGAGATATCGGTTAGCCAAAGAGCCTGACGAGAAGATCGCAGCGCTCCATACCATGCTGGCCATCATGCCCAAGCATAAGGGAACAGACAAGCTGCATGCCGACCTGAGGCGCAAGATCGCAAAGCTAACCCAGGAAGCCGAGAGGAAACAAGCTACGGCCAGGCGGACCGGCTTCGACATCAGGCCTGAAGGTGCGGGGCAGGTAATGCTGGTGGGCCCGGCGAACGTCGGCAAGTCGCAGTTGCTCGCGTCGGTCACCGAGGCTCTGCCAGAAATAGCCGATTACCCCTTCACAACGCAAATACCAATTCCGGGCATGATGAGGTACGAGGACATTCAGGTCCAACTGGTGGATACCCCGCCCATCGGCCACAAGGAGGTGAGAGTACTGCTGGCAAACCCTCTCAGAAGCGCCGATCTGATAGCCATTGTAGTTGACCTATCCCAGGAACCGGTCACACAGGTGGAGGCAACCCTCCAGGGACTGGGAGAGGCCCGAATTGAACCGCTGGCCGAGGATGGTTCACAGGCAACGCCCGGCTCCTATCCCAGGAAGATGTTCATAGTGGGCAACAAGAGCGACCTGCCCGATTCCGGACAGAACCTGAGACTGCTTGCCGCAAGATACACGGGCGTGTTTCCCATTCTCGCGATATCGGCAAAAGAAGGACAGGGCCTCGACGAGTTCAGAAGGGCCGTCTTTCACGAACTGAGCATCATCCGGGTGTACACCAAGACTCCGGGTGACAAGGTCGACATGTCGGATCCGATGATACTGGAGAAGGGCAGCACAGTCGAAGAGGCCGCTGAGAGCCTTCACAAGGACTTCCGGGAGAATCTCAAGTACGCTGTTGTCTGGGGCTCCGGTAAGTATGATGGGCAGAGGGTGAGCAAGACACATACACTCCAGGATGGAGACATAATTGAGTTCCGGATATAGTTATCCTGCGACATCGACCGATGTCAGCTGTGATACGTGCCGACCGTTACAGCCGGTTGCGTTTTGCCAGGCCCTGGACTATACTTGAATCGGTGGTTACAAGTTTGGGTTATCGCGCCTCTGTGACAGTTATCCTGCTCGCGTCTGCATACGTTGGATGACCGAAGCTCTAGCCAAGTACTGAACGAAAGGAGGTCATCCAATGGGTTTCACCGACAAGTCACTGGAATGCTCGGACTGCGGCAACGCGTTCACTTTTACTGCCGATGAGCAGGAGTTCTATGCCGGCAAGGGATATGCGAACGAACCCAAGCGCTGCCCTGCCTGCCGCGAAGCCAGGAGGACTCAGCGCAACAGCTTCGGCGGTTACAGGGCCAGCCGCGAGATGCATTCCGCGGTCTGCGCTGAGTGTGGCAAGGACTGTGAAGTGCCTTTTGAGCCCCGGCAGGACAGGCCTGTCTACTGTAGCGACTGCTACAGCAAGCTCAAACCCGGCGGCCGTTCCTAGCTGATGGCACATTAGCCGGGAGGGCGCTCTGGGGATTTCGAGCGCAACGGGTTCTGGCAGGCATCGGTACATCCCGTCACAATGAGTTGTGCTGTGTGAGGAGCTGGGGCACTACTGGAAAAGGGGGTTTTGAACATGAACATATACGTTGGCAATCTATCTCGCGAGACCACCGAGGATGAACTGCGTCAGGCGTTTGAGGCCTTTGGGCAGGTCACATCGGTTAACATCATCAAGGACAGGTACAGTGGAGACTCCAGAGGTTTCGGGTTCGTGGAAATGGCAGACAAAGCCGAAGCCCAGGCCGCGATCAACGAACTGAACGGAACTCAGCTGGGAGAGCGGACCCTCAGTGTCAATGAGGCCCGTCCCCGGGGCGAGACCGGCAGAGGCGGCGGAGGATACGGCAGAGGAGGCGGATTCGGCGGCTCATACGGACGCGGCGGAGGCGGTGGAAAACGGCGCAGGTACTAGGAACCGAGTATCTTGCGCACCGATAGCATCACGATTGTGGCCTGAAGCTCAAGGCTGAGGAAGGGCAGTTCGTTCTTCCGTCTTATCTCAGAGGCGAGCTTCCCGGCCACTGCATCGATGTTGCCCAACTCTTCACACTGCCTGACCAGATAGCTCTTGAATCTCTCTGTACGCTGGAGGCCCCTCTGCAGAGCATTTCGCCCCTGTTCCCCGGCCAGCACTCCGTGATGCTCGAATGCGCACACCTCCACATCATACTCGGACAGCTTCCTGAGCGATTCCAGGTACATGGTGAAGTCATATTGAGGCGAAGGCAAGACCAAACCTTTACCATCCGGCAGAGGACAGGGTGCTGCATCGGTAGGAAACATGGCCTTCAACGCAGGAACATAGACCGCCATTGAGCACCGACTATGACCGGGAGCTTCTATGATATGAGCTTCGATCCCCTGGCCCAGGTCCAGCGCGTCCCCGTCACCGACAATCCTGTCGACGTCAATACCTGAGATGTCCAGACCCGGATCCTCAAGCTCCCTATCTAGCCCCGATTCCGCGATCTTCTCCCTGTTGGCACTGGCGATTACATCGATAACCTTTGGTTTTTGCAGCACCTCCGCTGCATACGCTGAAGCGACTACCTCTGCCTCGGGAAATCTCCTCTTGAGGTAGGGCACCGCTCCGCAATGGTCGAAATGAGAGTGGGTGATAACGAGATACCGGATGTCCCCCGCATCAACATCAATCGCCGACAACTGCCTTTCCAGGGCAGGAGCTATGTAGCTCATACCCCCACCAACTATCATCGAATGTCTACCCCTTACCAGATACATACAGATCTCGTGTGTTCCGAGGAAATCGATTCTCTCGTTGATCTTGCCAGGCTCTGCAAACCACATATGAGATCTTCCTTTCGTCGGGAGATGCTCAGGGAGAGATGAATTCCCTGATCGCCCTGAAATAGGCCTCCCGCCCCACCAACATGATGTCGTTATGGTCAGCCCCCGGGATAACGAGCAGCCTCTTGTCCCGCGCCGCTGAGCCATGATACAGCATCTCTCCTTCACTGGCCGGAATGATCTGGTCCCGCTCGCCGTGGATCACAAGCGTCGGCACCTTTATGCTTCGTATTTTGGCCAGGTTAGGAAACTCCGGGTCGTGTATACCCAGAGACCCGGCGGGAATGCCAAGGTGAGACAGAAGACTGGAAATGGCAGCAAAGCCACTCTCGATGAGCAGCCCTTTGACCATGTCTTGGTGGCGATAGGCCACTTCGATAGCTGAAAGGCTTCCCAGCGAGCGGCCCATAACCAGGGCATCACCGCAGTATCCTTCCCTCTGCAGGATGTCGCGCAATCCCCTGAATATGATAGGAGCATCCTCGACCGTGTTGTTCAAGGTGGGGCTACCCTGACTCGCGCCATAGCCCCGGTAGTCGGCGACAAACAGATTCAGCCCCACCTCACCATACATCGGTGCGATGCCATCGTAGTCACCAACTACCTCTCCATTACCATGGAAGTAGAGCACTGTAGGCACATCTCTGCTGTGCACATAGAGTCGACATGACACGACCACGTTGTCATCGACTTTGATCAAGTGGTCGTAAGCCCCTGATGGCGTAGGGCTGACACTCTTTCTGGGGTAGAACACGAAGCTGAGGATCTCGGGACGGTCAAGCGCAGAGAACGCGCTTTTATCTTGTTCATCCACAGCGGAATTCTAGCACATCCCTCATGGCACCGGCCCATACTCCTTAGATGGGGCAGACACAACTGGAACTCCTTCTGCACACAGCATCTCAGTGCCATCACTGCAACCTATATCGACGGGCCCACCACAGGTATCCGATAGCGGCAACAAACGCGATCGAGGCCAAGGGCGGCCACACGAGCTCAGGGCTGGCCGGAAATGCATCAAGAAGGATCCCTCCTAACACAGGGGCAACTGCAAAGCCGATGGTTTCGCTCAACCCGAAGAGGCCCATATACCGCCCCCTCAGCCCTTGTGGAGCCAGCTCCGCCGCCACCGATAGCGTGATCGGCGTGTGTATTATCTCGCCTGCTGTTATCACAGCCATGGCTCCAAGCGCCCATCCGAATCCGGTAATCCAAGCCAATGACAGGTAGCCGATCCCGTACAGCAGGCATCCGAGCAATATAGCCCGGGCCTTCGCCACCTTCCCGAGGACACGCGTCACCGGATACTGGAAGAAAATCACGATCAGCCCGTTCAGAGTTAGAAGCCAACCGTATTGGGCCGGCGAAAACCCGACTCTGTCCACGGTGAACACAGACAGCGTGCTGCCCATCTGTCCCATCACTACGAAGAGCAACAGGGTCAACAGCGTGAAGATCAGGAAGGGAGGACTACTAACCCACGGCAGAACGCCGCGGAAGCCCTGTCTTCCTTCGGTTCCCGATTCAGGTCTGCGAATCGAAACGGAAACAACGACGAAGATGATGACGCAGGTCGCAGCCGGAATCGCAAATAACCAGGCATAGGGTATGGCGTCGAACAGGTAGCCCCCTATAGCAGGGCCGGCAGCCCAACCGATGTTGGCTCCTATACGAAGGACGCCGTATGCCTCCGTGAGTCTCCCTTTGGGAACGAAATCCGCCACCATTGCTGTGATGACAGGGTGTGTTGCAGTCAGCATCGACCGACCTGCGATGTAGACCAGTGTAATGGCCCACACAGGGGCTGAAATGCCGATGAGAACCGCCAGTCCCGCATAGAGGAAGGCACCGGCTAATGCAGCCACAAGCAGGATCGGCCGTCGTCCGTACCTGTCTGATAGTTCGCCCCCTACAGCCTGGCTGACAGCAGCGCACAGCCCACCGGCCAGTAGTATGGTACCGACCAGGGTCATGGATACGCCTCGATCCTGATGGAGATACAGGGCCAGGAATGGCATACAGATAGAGAACCCGATTGCACCGAGAAGCCTTATGGCAGTCATGACCCATACGTCGGGTTCGAAGCGGCGATATACACCTGGAAACAGGCTTGTGGCTTTTCCTAGCAGACCTCTCATCACATCAGCAAGCACAATGGATTATACCCCTTCTGGATCCGCGATCGCCTTTCATTCTGGCCCGCCGTACCGCAATAATCTGAACACGCGAGAAACTGCCGCCCTATCGCCGCCGCTCTCGCTGGCCTGACCCTTGACCGCAGTCGGCCGGACCACGGCTGCCAAGGTTGCGCAAGTCGAACTGCGGTGTAGT
>SL_5KL_010_SEDDRAFT_10000043_pt1 | contig 66094 bp, 58 predicted proteins | sample SodLakKL_010_SED_FD_9118 | JGI IMG/M metagenome (IMG submission 9118)
CACAATCTTCCAACCCTGCCATTTCTGCATTAATACTTAAAGCATCCGGCTATTAATTCTTTAAAAAGGGGGCATTTACCTGCCCCCTTGTGAAGAAATCATTATATCGCCTTAATAATCATTATTTTCATGGTAGAGGCGGTCTGCAGGCCCAGGGCACTCCTTGAGCATCCACCACACTTTGCCCAGGTGGGTGGATACCCAGGCAGCCTGCTGCCGCCTCTACCAAACCCGACTTTATATTTGGGTCTGGCTTTTTATTAATTATAACATGTGCGCTAAGAATACATTGACCAGGCCAAAATAGATGGCCAGGGCTGATATATCCTTGATCGTTGTAATAAAAGGGTCGGCGCCGGCAGCCTGGTCAAGGCCAATAAAGATGATGGCAATCCCGCCTGCTGCCATCCAAAGAATCGTTGTGCTACCTGCTGCCATCCAAAGAATCGTTGTGCTACGGTGTATTACCCGGATTGTTCTTCGGACAAAGCTTCATTATACTTAGCCGCCGGGCTGCTCTCGGCTTCACCAAGTTGAACCAGGGCGCTACGCGTTAACGGAGGGGCAATTATTTCGAAAAAGATTACCGCTGACAGCATTACTGTAAGTATCTGGCTGCTAACCTCCGGCAGCTGCTGGGCGACCAGCATAGTAAGCCCTATTGTTGTGCCAGCCTGAGATAAAAGGCAACGGGGCAGGTAACGACAGGTCCCCTGGTCCATGTTAAACCACCTGGTTGAAGCATAAACCCCGGACATTTTACTAAAAATACGGACACCAATATATACCGCAACCGCAATGCCGGCAGCCGGAATAAGTCCCGGTTGCAACGTTGCTCCGGCGACAGTAAAAAATAACAGCAGGACCGGCGATGCTACCTCTTCAACACTGGCAAACAGCGTTTCTGTCTCTTGGGCAAAATTTAATACTACAAAACCCATGGTCAGTATCGTAATCAGGGCAGAAAAATTAATCAGGGAAGTCAAACCTGCTCCTACCAGTATCATTGTTAAAACCAGGAGCAGTCGGGGCTGTCCGGATGATACCAGCCGGAAAAGATATACAGTTGCAAAACCAAGGGCCGCCCCAAAAAGAGCTGAGCCGCCAATTTCAGACAAACTGATCAAGACAGATTGCAGGGAAACATCACCACCGGCAATCAAGGGCCTGGAAATTGCAATAGAAATGGAGATGAATATTACACAGGTTATATCTTCAAGCGCTGAAACCATCAACAAGCTGTCAGTAAATTTTCCCCTGGCCTTTAGCTCCTTAACCACCGGTACTACTACCGTCGGGGCAGGTGAAGTAGCGAGAGCAGCAAGCGGTAAAGCAATGTAAGCAGGCTGACCGGCCAGGTAATAAAGCCCCAGAAAAACCAGGACATAGGTCCAGATGGTGTCAATGCCGGCGACCTTAAGCAACTTAGAACCTAAACTCTTAATGGCAGATATGGTGAGATCCCCGCCCAGCATAAAAGCAATGATACTGACCGCGGCGACACTGAGCGGATCCTTGATCGCTTCAATCAAATCTATGGAAATCAAACCGGCTCCGTAAGGCCCTAAAAACAAGCCAAAAACGATATAACCGGTCAGTGAAGGCAAACCAAAACGTGATGCTATCCTTCCTCCTAAAAAGCCAACCAGCATAATCAGGCCAACACCCAACACTGGATCCATAAGTGCTTCCTCCTGTAGATCGTCTATTGCAGAATATTTATCGCCAAAAAAAATTAAAAACTCCTACAGTAAATTCTGCAGGAGCCATCAGCTAGTGCAATTTTGGGCATTTGAACCCCTGGTGAGCCCCATCACCACTTCACGTTTAAGCCTTACAACCAGATTCTATAAAAGATTAAACCCTGTGTCAAATCATCCGGTCCGGTTTCTTTCTATTTCTGCCCTTCTTGTTACCTGCCTGGAACCTGCTTGAAGATACACTGGGATCAGGTTTTTTTAGTCCAGGTTCACCATGATCGAGGCATTCATTAACTCTTCATCCAAATTCAATTGCTGATTCCATTTTAGATGGTCGGGGGGATTTCCTGGACAAAGAAGTAAACCAGGAAAGCGACTACAAAACAGTAGGCGGCAAAGTAGACCAGGCGCCCTTTTTTGAGAAAATCAATCAGCCATACTATACCGATCAAGGAGAAAATAAACGAGGCCAGGAAGGAAACAATCAGGGGAGCGGTGCCCACGGCGGCCCAGATCTCCAGGGAAACATCTCCAATAGCCAGGACAGTAGAGCCCAGGATCGCCGGTATTACTAACAGGAAAGAATAGCGCACCGCGGTTTCCCGGTCCAGACCGGCCCAGAGAGCAACAATCACCGTCGAGCCCGATCTTGATATACCCGGAAGGACAGCCACGGTCTGGGCCAGCCCTACCAGCACAGCATCAAGGTAGGTCATTTTATCTTCCCTGCGATTACCGTATTCCTTGAACCGTTCAATCAAGATTAAGGCCGTTCCGGTCACTGCCAGGGCAGCAGCTATGAAAGCCGGTGTTTTCATAACATCTACAACCTGGAATTTTAAAAATATGCCCAGCACCCCGGTAATGGCCGTAGCAACAATGATATAAATCCCAAACATGAAGTGAACCCTGTTTTCTGCTGTTTGCTTGCTGAAATAACTGAAAAAACCGGTTATTACCGCCCATAGCTCGCGGCGGAAATAAAGCATAACCGCAAACACCGAGGCAATATGGAGGTATATTTCAAAAGCCAGGCCGGGAAAGTTATAGCCGAGCAGCAGCTCAACTATTATTATGTGGGCGGTGCTGGATATAGGCAAAAACTCAGAAATCCCCTGGACAATACCAAAAATAAGCGCTTCGATTAAATGCAATGATTAATGCTCCCTTCTTTTCGACAGTTAAAAGGGAAGCAAGACGGACTCAGAAAACGGGCAAAGCCCGTATAGACCGTTTGCCATACCGGCATGCTTCTCAATCACATTATTAAAAAAACACTATTACTACAAACAGAGCTGCTAAACCACAGGGGACGGTTCCCCGTCTTTCCTTCGGCCTTAAAGCTTTGCTTTAAGGGACGCTCGAACAGTCACCATATCGCCTCTTAACATTCATTAAAGGCAATAATCTGTAGTGACAAAACAATTAAACTACTGCCCGAATACTTTTTCCAGGCACTGCTGATGAATTTCGATGGCCTGCCCTCCCCGCAGGACAAAACGGAGATGTTTTACTTCCTGCAGCTCAGGGGCAACTTCTTTGATGGTCTTGAAGGCAATTTCAGCCGCATCTTCCATCGGGTAGCCAAAAGCTCCTGTTGAAAGAGATGGAAAAGCTACCGAATCGATTTTTTTCTCTTCAGCCAGGCGCAGGGCATTACGGTAACAATCGGCCAGGAATTTTTCTTCGGGCTTGTCCTTGCCGTAGACAGGACCGAGACAGTGAATCACATACTTGTTCGGTAAATTGTGCCCTCCTGTTATGACTGCTTCACCGGGCTTAATCGGCGCCAGGGGCCGGCATTCCTCTTCAAGTCCCGGACCTGCCGCCCGGTGCAGCGCGCCCGCTACACCACCGCCTGGCTTCAGCTGGGCATTGGCGGCATTGACTACCGCCGCCATATCTTTCTGTCCCGCGATATCGCCGCTTGCGCACTCAATGGTCACTCCGGAAAAGAACTTTTTCACGATCGAATACCTCCCTTTCCCGTAAGGGCATGCTCCGGCTTTATGATCAAGCCACCGGGCGAACTTGACTATATTATGACAAAAAGGCCGGATATGATCAAATATCCGGCCTCAAAAATATTCACAATCCAATTTCTACCCCGGAGAAAGTAAAATTCCTGCCAATTTGCCGGTTCCCTTNCCCGGAGCCAATCATGGCCGTGTATTCCTCCGGATTAAAACCGGCAACCAAACTTTTATGATCGGTTAAAAGAGGCCTGCGCATAATTTTAGGGTTCTTCTTGATCAGCTCGGCCGCTTCCGAATCAGTGATAATGTCCAGATCAAGTTTTAGATCCCTAAACCCTTTACTGCCCGGATTGAGCAAACCCTTGATGCTGGTTCCACCCCGGGAGGCCAGTTCAGCCAGTTCTTCTTCCTCCAGGGGCTGCTTCAATATGTCATGATAATTTAATTCAACATTATGCTCGGAAAGCCACGCTTTCGCTTTTCGACAGGTGGCTCAGGTTGGAAAGCAATAAAATTTAAACATGACACATATCTCCCCTGTAGTTGTTAATCGCCGATTTTCCAGGCTTCCCAAACCTTGCCTACCAGTTCTGGGCCCGGCTTGAGGGATTTTTTGCCCGGCTGCCAGCCGGCCGGTGTGGGTTCGCCGGTTTTACGCACATGCTGGAAAGCCTGCACCTGGCGGACCAGTTCGGAAAAATTGCGGCCAACGGGAGGGGTAAGCACTTCCATGGCCTGGATTTTGCCGTCCGGATCAATCAAGAAACGGCCCCGCACATTTACCCCGCCTTCTTCGTCGTAAACTCCATACAAACTGCCGATCCGTCCACCTGTATCTGATAACATCGGAAAGGGAACGCCACCTTCAACCATTTTTGAAAGCTCCACTTCCTGCCAGATTTTATGGGTAAACTGGCTGTCCACACTGCATGATAAGACTTCTACTCCCAGATCCTGCAGTTCTTTATACCTGGCGGCAACTGACGCCAATTCTGTCGGTCAGACAAAGGTAAAATCACCGGGATAAAAGCAGAGCACCACCCATTTATCCTTGTAATCTGAAAGTTTAACCTTCTTGAAACCGCCGTCTACATAGGCATTGGCTTCAAAATCCGGGGCCACCTGGCCAACTTTTACACTCATTCTCATACCTCCTATAATTATGTCGTTATTATTTTATTCTATTTATTAATAATGATTCCTGCCTTTATTAAAAATATTAATCATTAATTATTCGTATCAGCAGTAAAAATTATTTAATGCCGGGGGCGCTTAAAAAGTTCAACCCCCGGGCTTTAATAAAAAACCGGGGGCTGAATAGGCTGATGGAAGGGGAGGGTGGTTTTTCTTAAGCAGGATGGGCAGTGCCAGATCCTGGTCTAAGTAACCTTTTCTTTTTTAAAACCTGCCAATAATTACGTCCTGTTCGCGAATAATACCGGCTTCAACCAGTGCCCGCTGGTAGGAAGTCGACTCCCTTGACATTCTAACAGTAGCGCCGGAAATGGTATCAACACCGTCCTGAACGGTCCGGGTCGCTCCGGATTCAACATCAATACCGAACTGGTTCTCTTCGTTGATTCCGCCGGCATAACGTTCGATGGACCAGTCGACCAACGAGGTCAAATCCCTGGCATTTTGACCTGCCAGGTAATCTTCGATGCTCCTATAATTACCGGCCCAACCGCCCATACCGAAGTAGCCATATTCCACTTCCATGGACCGGGGCCGGCCATCAGAAAATTCGACCCCCATGGCTTCCATGAACTCCCTGGTAGACGACTCTTCGTTTAATCCACCAAAGGTGCCGCGCTGGGTAACAACATAGGAGTAAGTCTCGATATTAAGGAAGTTCCTGTCTTCCAGCTCATCCCAGCTTTCAGGCCGCAAGATCCCCGACCCTGAAGTAAGGGTGGACGGAACCAGCTTTCCGCTTTCTATCGTCAACTCCCCGAAAGGAGTATCGTAGTCAAAATCATCCGGGAGCTTGATTTCGAATTGATAACGGGTTGTCGGGCATACCAGCGCCGCCGCTGTTTCACCCTGATCATTTACAGCCGCGGCGTAAAAAGACATCATATCAGCATTGTATATGGTAAACATGGAGTCTCCGGGGCTGTAGTCCTCACCTGGAACAGCCCTGGTGGGATCAGCATCAAAATCGACCTCAACAAATGAATTGCCGCTTTGCCTGGGGATCCAGAAACCGTCCTTCTGGACAAAAAACCTCATCCTGGCATCGGTAATGATACCCTCATTATCAAGCTCGATAATAGTTTCAATATATGAAGAAGCTTCCTCCAGTTCAACTCCATCATTTTCACCGCTCCAGGAATAACCAACGTAACGGCCTTCCAGGGTAGTTTCGTCTACCGCACCGAGCAAAGGGTTGTCCGTTAAATTCGGCAGGGCCAACAAGCCCAGGATCACAACCAGGGCCCCCATTACCAGGTACAACTTTTTGTCCATTTAGATCATCACCTTTCTCTTTAACCATTTAGCATTAACAAATATAGTAACCGGCCTTTATTCCGGGATAAAAGCCTTTCCATTAAGAAAGAACTGCTGCTTTTAACAAAATCATTTACCCTGTATTACAGCGACTGCTAATAACCGTAATCATGCTCCCGGTTGCATCTTAAAACCGGGATCGAGGCTAACCTTCCTTAAGCGCAGGGAATTAAGAACCACATTCAGAGAACTGGCAGCCATGGCCCCGGCGCCGATAATGGGATGCAGCAAGCCCAGGAAAGCCACCGGGATGGCTACGCTGTTATAAAACCAGGCCCAGAAATAATTCTGGCGGATTTTCATGAAAGTAGCCTGGGAAAGCTTGATTGCCGAAACAACCGCGCCCAGGTCCCCGCGCACAAGGGTGATATCGGCCGCTTCAATAGCCACATCGGTACCGGTACCAATGGCGATACCAACGTTGGCCTGCTTTAAAGCCGGAGCATCATTGATGCCGTCACCGACCATGGCCACCATTTCGTATTCATCCTGCAGCCTTTTTATTTCATCGACTTTCCCTTCGGGAAGCACTTCGGCCAGGACCTTGCTTATACCGACCTGCCTGGCGATGGCATTTGCCGTTGTCCAGTTATCGCCGGTAACCATGGCCGTTTTGAAACCCATTTGTTCAAGCTCAGCCACTGCCGCTGCAGTTTCTGCTTTGATTGTATCAGCCACGGCTACAATACCGGCCAGCCTGCCATCAACGGCAGTCAGGATGGCTGTTTTTCCTTCAGCTTCAAGTTCTGCCATCTTGTTGCCGGCGCCGTCCATGTCAATATGGCGCCCCTCAATCAGGCGTCTGCTGCCAACCAGTACTTTTTTCCCCTCGATACTGCCTTCTACCCCCTGGCCGGTCACTGAACTGAAGTCACCAACCTCACCCGGCTTTACGCCGTCCTTAGATGCCTTATCCACTACGGCGGCGCCAAGGGGATGCTCCGAAACCGCTTCTACGCCGGCGGCATAATACAGCAGATCCTTTTCATCATATCCGTTAACAGGAATAACATCTGTCACCTGGGGCTTCCCCCTGGTCAAAGTTCCTGTTTTATCAAAGGCAATAATCTTTATATCTTTCATGGTCTGGATAGCCTCGCCGCTTCTAATCAAGATCCCTCTTTCGGCTCCCATCCCACTGCCCACCATCAGGGCGGTCGGGGTAGCCAACCCCAGGGCGCAGGGACAGGAAATTACCAGGACCGCTGTGGCCGCCATAAAAGCCAGGGTAATGGTGGGGACATCGAGGTTGGTCCAGGGGGGGTTAAAGAAGGCAACGATAGAACTGTGGAAGCCGGGGAACAACAACCAGGATGTAAATGAAGCCAGGGCAATCAAGATCACAACAGGTACAAAATAACCGGTAACCCGATCGGCAAATTCCTGGATCGGGACTTTCGATCCCTGGCATTCCTCAACCATTTTGACAACCTGGGCCAAAAATGTATCTTTACCGACCCTGGTCGCCCGGACCTGCAGGGCGCCCTGGCGGTTGATGGTTGCTCCAATTACTTCATCGCCTTCCTTTTTCTCAATAGGCATGGATTCGCCGGTTGCCATTGATTCATCGATACTGCTCTGTCCGCTGACCACCACCCCATCAGTGGGTATCTTCTCACCGGGCCGGATGATCATGACCTGTCCCGGTTGGAGCTCTTCAACAGGTATTTCTCTAACTTCACTACGGTCCAAAACCCGGGCTGTTTTTGCTTCCATGGCCAGCAATTTCTTGATCGCCTGTGAAGCCCTGCCCTTGGATTTAGTCTCCAGGAAGCGGCCCACGAGGTGCAGGGCCATGATGCTGGCTGCCATTTCAACAAAGGTTGTTAATGGAAACCAGAAACTGAGCACACTTAGCAAATACGGGGGGGCCGAACCCAGGGTGATCAGGGTGTCCATGTTAGCGCTACCCCTCTTAAGGGCCAGCAACGTGCCCCGGTGGGTTTCGTATCCGGCAATAAAGATCGCCGGAAATGCCAGGACCAGGGTGATCTCAAAGTAACCTGGAATTGGAATCACAAACATGTGAATCATCATCAGGATCATGATCACTCCGGCAAATGAAGCAGCAAACCACATCTTGCGGGCTGCGCGCCTGATCGTAGCCTCTTCGCGGCCCGCCTCAGCATCTCTTGCTCCGGCGGCCGCCCCTTTCTCTTTTCCTCCACTATCAGGATCATCTTCACCGACCAACCTGTAACCGGCCCTTTCCACGATCTCCGACAGCGCAGATAGACCGGTCTCGTCCTTGTTGTACTTAACTTTCGCTTTTTCTGCAGCAAAGTTTACCGAAGCCTCGACCACTCCGGATTCATTTTTCAGAGTCTCTTCCAAACCCCGGGCACATGAAGCGCAGCTCATACCTTCTATTTTAAAAACGGTTTCGATGATCGGAACAGACTCGTCTTCTTCGTCCCCGGTTTCTTCCGGGGACCCTTCAAAGCCGGCATCTTTTACCGCTTGTATAATATCTTTTCGAGAGACAGTATCGGGGTCATATTCCACGTAGGCCTTGGCGGCGGCAAAATTCACCGCGGCTTTTGTCACACCGGGTTTGTCCTGCAGCGCTTTTTCAAGGCCCCGGGAGCAGCTTGCGCAGCTCATACCTTCAATAAGCAAAGTAATTTTTTTCATAACAGTCAATCCTCACCTTCCAGGAGAACAATACCGCAATATAACTTACCCTCGTGTCTTTTTAGATTACGTTTTCTCTTCTGCAGATTCATAGAGCAGGCGCTGTTTTTCAGCCAGCTCGGCCAGCGTTATATTGCTCAACTCATCATATATAGCCTGTTTTAAACCCACCCAGACATTGCGGGTAACACATTTGGTCACCCTCTGGCAAAGCTCGGGGTTATCTACACAATCTACCGGCGCAAGAGAACCTTCGACCGTTTGGATGACATCGTACATATTGATTTCTTGCGGCGGCTTGCCCAGAACATACCCGCCCTGGCTGCCCTTGTGGGTTTTTACATAACCGCTGATGCGCAGGGGGAACATAACCTGCTCCAGGTATTTTAAAGAAATATCCTGCCTGGAAGCAATATCTTTTAGTTTAACCGGTTCCTGGCCGTATTTCAAGGCCAGTTCTACCAGTGCCCGGGCAGCATAGCGGGCTTTTGTTGAGAGCTGCATTAGAATCTCCTCCTTCAGGCCACCTTATTTTAGGGGACCCTGGTAAAAAGCAAATGATAACCCTTTTTAACGGCAAGCCTATCTTCTTACTCATTAAAAAGCGCCGTTGACATATAGCGTTCGGCCAGGTCGGGCAAAACTGTCAAAATTAACTTCCCCCTATTTTCAAGACGCCCGGCTACCTTCAGGGCAGCGGCACAGGCTGCGCCGGATGAAATGCCCACAAATAATCCTTCTTCCTTGAACAATCTCCTGGCCGTATCAAGCGCTTCTTGATCAGAAACTTTAATCACTTCGTCGAGCAGATCAAAATTTAAAACTTCCGGGACAAACCCCGCTCCGATGCCCTGGATCTTATGCGGTGAGGGGCTTCCTCCCGAAAGAACGGGAGAGTTTTCCGGCTCAACAGCCACAACTTTCACTGAAGGTTTTCGCTCCTTCAACACTTCTCCGACCCCGGTAACTGTCCCTCCGGTGCCAACACCGCAGACAAGAATATCTATTTCCCCATCGGTATCGGCCCAGATCTCTTCAGCCGTAGACCGGCGGTGCACCGCAGGGTTGGCTTTATTTTTAAACTGCTGTGGAATAAAGTAATGCTTATTTTCTTCCGCCAACTTCAACGCTTCATTTATTGCTCCATTCATTCCCTTTTCTCCAGGAGTCAGAATCAGTTCCGCCCCCAACCCTTTTAACAGGTTTCGCCTTTCTATACTCATCGAATCAGGCATGGTCAGGGCGCACCTGTAACCTTTGGCGGCGCATACTATCGCCAGCCCAATGCCTGTATTGCCGCTGGTCGGTTCCAGGATTATAGTTTCTGGACCGATCAAACCTTCACTTTCTGCCGTTTCGATCATGCTTAAAGCGATCCGGTCTTTAACGCTGCCTCCTGGATTATATGATTCAAGTTTGGCCACGATCTCGGCATTGCACTCTGCAGTCATTTTATTTAAATAAACCAGAGGAGTATTACCAATGAGTTCGGTTACATCTTTAGCTATCTTCATTTCCGCCTTCACCATGCCCCTTCTAAATTTCTACTAATTATATAGACTATCTGTTAATAGTTTAAGCAATCCCGCCTCAAATGTCAACAATAAAAACCTAACCTGGACGAGCCAGTTCTATAAAAGTTGGTTTTCAACTGAGCCCTATTAAACCCAGTGCACATCGACGTTTCCGGGATCGCTTCAAAATGTCTTACTAAATTATCGCAGGACTTCAGGATTAAGGGCCTAAAAGATCTCTAAAATTCCTTCTTCGTCGACCACGTTGCCGGCAGGATAAGTCGGCGCCGCCAAGAAATATAAATATATAGCTGAAAAACACTCTACTATTTGCACAAGGAGGCCCGACATGCCTGGTCAAAATGATGAAAATGGCAGCAATGATGAGAAGAAGCTTCCAGAAGAAAAGATTGAAAGGCCGGCAGACCAAACCATTGTCATGAATAGAAAAAACAGCACTCTCGGATTGTTTTCCCTGATAATGGGAATAGTATCCCTGCTGACTCTTTCCTGCTGCGGTCCCCTGTCGATCATTCTGGCCATCACGGCCATCATCACCGGGATCATAGCCAGGACGGAGAATCAAGAATATGCTGTGATCGGAATAATACTGGGGGTGCTTGGTTTGATTCTTCCAGTTCTGCTGGCATTGTTCATAACCGGGTTTGCCTTTTTCACCCCGATGTTTACAAGGTTCTTTTAATAGCGACCACCGGGGCGGATTTGGTTATGGCATTTTTCACCGTTCAATTATTTCTTGTTAAAGTAATCTATGCATTGCTTATTTAAAAAGATATTATTCTTATAAAACGAGGGGATGCATTGAAACCAGAAATCTGTAATTTTTTCTCCGTTCCCGACCTTTTCCAACAGGATCACCTCCTTTGTATCCAACCTCATCCCGATGATTTGGAAATCGGGGCCGGCGCCACTATTGCCAAACTGAACCGGGCCGGGGTCAAAACAACCTGGCTCACCGTTACAGACGGTTCAGCCGGTACTGATGATCCATCAGTCGACCCTGTATCCCTGGCCCGGACCAGGCGCAAAGAGGCTGAAAAAGCAGCCGCCCTCATCGGCACAGCTGACTTAACCTGGCTAGATTTTGCCGACGGCGGCAGCCTGCCCTACGATAAAACCCGATCCGCCATTGCCGGCGTCATCAGAAAGCTTAAACCTGAAGCAGTGCTGGTTTGCGACCCCTGGCTTCCCTATGAAGCCCATACCGATCATGTTCGCACTGGCCTGGCAGCAGCCGAAGCCGCCTTTTTATCCCACATGCCCTATTTCTGCCCTGAAAACCTGGCCGATGGCCTGGAACCTCATAAAGTTGAGGCAGTAGCCTTTTATTATACCGCTTACCCCAATACCTTTATCGATGTCACCAATTACTGGGAATTAAAACTGGCGGCAATTGACTGCCATGCCACCCAATTCCCTCCGGCCAAGGGAAAGCTGCTGAAAGACTATTTAACAGCTAAAGCCCGGCAGCAGGCCCAAGATCATGGTTGCGAATTGGTTGAAGCCATAAAAGTACTTTCCACTAACCATCTTCACATATTTGAGAATGCCTGGCAGTGCTAAAAGGAAAACGCCTAATTAATGCCCGGTGTCCCTTCACCGGGGCTCACATGGTACCTGACCTGGCGACCGCAAGGAAAAGGAGACATGACTGACAGGATATTTGTGAATATTTTTTTAGTTAATTCTCGTTCCTATAACAATTTATTATGATATAATAATATACAAACAAGAAAGAAAGGAATGATAACCATTAAGATCGACTTGCAAAAAAGCCAGGTAGTGCTCTCTCCAGAAAATGATGAGGAAAAAGCCAAGCTTACCGCACTGTGGAAATTGCTGGTAGATTGTGTCGGTGACAGCCGGAAGCTGGTTCCTGTAGGAGAGTATGTCCCCCAAAAAAATGACCGGGGGGCTTCCTTCCATATCGAAGGGCTTGAACCGGATGATAGCTCGTTCGTGGAAGTACGGGCGGAAGAGGATGTTCAGGTATACTGCAGGACCTGCAACAAGCTTCAAAAATTAAAGGCCGGTGAAGTTATTCCCATCTGCTGCGGCAAGATGATGAGCATCATAGACTGATAAAAGCCGCGAGAACTTCTCTATTAAAAAGTTGGTGGCGCCCGTCCCGGCAGCCACCATTTTTTTATCTTTTTGATCCTTTTTTACAAAATAATTTTAACCCCTGCGTAATAGTTTTTAAAGTAAGTCCAATTCTAAGGCTCTACTTACCTCATCACTTCATCAATTGAACGGCCCAGGATTTCCACTATCCTGTCCGCATCCTGTTTTTCAAGTATTAAGGAAGGAGATAAGGCCACGACATCATTATCAAGGGGCCTGGTTATAAGCCCGCGGCGATAAGCGGCCTCAAAAACAGCAAAACCGGCCTTATGGTCCGGCTTATTTTTAGTTTTTCGGTCTGCAACCAGTTCCAGGGCCAGCATCAGGCCCTTGCCCCTCACCTCACCGATATGCTCCGATTCCAGGTTTCTTAAACCCTCCAACAACCGCAACCCCACGGTAGCAGCATTTTGCTTCAAATTCTCCCTTTCCAGTATTTCAATGTTTTTCAAAGCTGCCCGGCAGGCCAGCGGATGCCCGCTGTAGGTAAAACCATGATTGAACATATCCTCGCTTCGCAAGGTCTGGAAGATTTGATCTGAAATAACAGCAGCCCCGAGGGGCACGTACCCGCTGGTTATCCCCTTGGCCAGGGCCATGGCATCCGGCGTTACGCCCTTCCAGTGTTCAATGCCGAAAAGTTTTCCCGTCCGCCCAAAACCGGTAATCACCTCATCGGCGATGAACAAAATGTTGTAATGGTTACAAATCTCCCTGATCTTTTCGTAATAGCCCGGTGGAGGCACAATTACCCCACCCGACCCGATTACAGGCTCGGCAATAAAAGCGGCTACTTTATCTTCACCAAGCTCTATAACTTTTTCTTCCAGCGCTTCAGCGCATTCCAGGTTGCATGAGGGGAACTCCAAACCCCAGGGACAGTAATAGCAGTACGGCTCATTAATAAAGGCAAAACCCGGCGGAAAGGGATCAAAACCTTCCTGGTAGTGAGGAAAGCGGGTGGCCTGGATCGAACCGTAACCAACCCCGTGGTAACCTTTGTTGCGAGAAATGATATAATCCTTGCTATCCATCCCCAGCACCGACCAGTACAGTCTGGCTATTTTAAACAGGCTGTCGTTGACCTCTGAACCGCTGCCGGCAAAGAAGACTTTGCTTTTTTCCAGGGGCACAATTTTACTCAATTTTTCCGCCAGCTGTATGGCCGGCACATTGGAAAAGCCGGAAAAACAGTGAAAAACGTCCAGCGTGGCCATCTGATCGGCTGCCGCTTCGATCATTTCTTCCCTGCCGTGACCGATATTGTTATACCACAGGCCGGCAAAACCATCGATGTATTCATTACCGTCTATATCATAAACCCTGGTCCGGTAAGCCCCTGCTATGATCCTGGGTCCCCGCTCGATGGCATCCTGAATGCCGGTAAATGGATGCAGGAAGTATTTGCCGTCTGCTTTTTTTAAGGCTTCTATATCCCGGTCCCTGTAAAAACCCATATTTAACCCTGCCTTTCCTGAATCTTGTTACGACCACTTTATCTTGTCAGGTTAATAAAAACCACTGCTTCTTTTACTTCCACAATGGTTTTTATTATACCTTCAAACAACACTTGACATCCGTTAAAAGATGACTAGATAATAGAGGCAGTGTGATAGGGATGCGGATTATAATTTTATCAACCAGGAAAAGGATGTTACCCATGTTAAATAAATTCCTGCCCCGGCTTTTCGTTATCGCCTTCCTGGCCGGATTGTTAATGCTTCCGGCCGGCGGCTGCAATATGGAAGAAGAGGCTTATGAAATGGAAACGGATCAAGAGTTTCAGCAGGCCGTGGAAAATGCCGTAGAGCGTTTTCTCCAGGATGACGATCCCGATATAATATTAAATGACCTGTATGAAACTTTTGCCGAACGGTATTCTGAAGAGGAAATAGAGTCTTACGTTATGGCCAGGGTTAATGAAGAAGCTGACAAGGTAAACGCCAGGCTTGAAGAGCTTGATCAAGAAATTGCAGAGGCAGCGGAAAAAGCCGGCGATCTAAAAAAACAGCTGGAAAATGAAGCCGATGGAGAAACTCTTGAAAAGTTTAATGAACAGCTGCAGCCCATGTATAACTGGATTGACAAACTGGACCAAAAAATTGAAGAAGCGACCGACCCGGGCCGGATAGCCGATTTAAAGCAAGAAAAAATCAACACCTACCGCGAACTGGTTTCTGTCATTGAAGAAAAGCTGGACTCCGACCGGCTCAATATAAACAATAATCTGGAAACAAGAGACTTGCTAAACTATTACCATGAGATCGAAGCTCTCCTCGATAAAGAAAGAGAAATTGTATCGGCTTATGAAAGAGTTACGGGAGACAACTTCATCAGCGATCGGGTCCTGCACGATGAATTGAGAAAAAATATAATACCGGAAACCGAAGCCCTGCTTGATCAATTAAAGGGGATAAAGGCTGAAAGCGAAGACACCGAAAACCTGCACAGATCTTTTCTAAATACATGGGAATTAAAGCTGGATGGCTACAAAAAAATGGTTCGGGCCATTAACAATGATGACGATGATACAAGAAGTGAGGCCGAAGAATTGATCGAAGAAGGGGCCAATTCCCGGCAGCAGTTCAGGGCTAAGCTGGAAGAACTGCTTTAGAGAAACAGGTTATGGGCATAAATGATTCTTAGAACCGGAAGGAATAAAACCCCTTGATCAAGAAGATTGCCCGTAGCAACCTGCATAAAAGAAAGGATGGTTAAGATGGGTTTTGCTCTCTCCAAAATGCAATTGAAGAGCCCGGCTTTTGAATCGCGCGGGAAAATACCGAGAAAACATACCGGCGAAGGCGAAGACCTCTCTCCCGCCCTGGAATGGGACAATGTCCCGGAAGGCACAGTCTCATTTGCCATCATCTGCCACGATCCGGATGCCCCCCTGGTCACGCCGGGAACATACGGTTTCGTGCACTGGGTCCTCTACAACATTCCCGCTTCGGTTACCGGGCTGCCGGAAGGAACGGAAGAATACACCAGTGGAGTCAATGACGCCCAAAAACAGGGCTATATGGGACCGATGCCCCCGGAAGGGCACGGTCTTCACCACTACTTTTTCTGGGTGCTGGCCCTTGATAAAGAACTGCGTCTGGAGCCGGGCCTGACCATGTGGCAGCTGCTGGAAAAAACCGAACCTCATATCCTCGGCATGAACCGCCTGGTCGGGACTTATGAAAGATAAATGGCACCATTTATTGCCTTAATTTTACCAGGAGAAAATACCATATAAAACAAACAGCTTTTACTATAATTTTACAGGGCTGCCTCTGTTACGGGGCAGCCTCTTTGGTATTCAATATCCCTGCGGACCCTGGTTGTCATTCTAAAGTGTTAATCCCTATATTACTCTTTTTTCACCTTGCTTCCATGCTTATTAGCGATTTAATTTTAAAAATTGTTCTTGTAAAGTAGAATATGATAAAAGAAATCCAGCAAAACAGCAGCTAAAAATTGCCGTGCCCTCCAATCCGCACGATCATTGATTAAGCAGCATTAAAAAAGCCCCTCAATCGATACGGCAAAGAAGGCAAATGTATAACAGGCCGGCTGCTGCTGTGAATAAAGGTTACTGGCAAACATGGCGGCAAGAATTAGTTTAACAGCCAACGTAAGCGCATGTTTTTTTTAGCTTTGAAAATACCAATTCAAAGTAAAAACATACCTGAGAGGTGTTAAAAACAATGAGATATGCTGAAACCGGGTACAACCTGGAAATTGACCTCTCCAGCGGAAACGTCGAGAAAGTAGAAACCGACCCGGCGATGACGGAACTGCACCTGGGAGGTCTGGGAACCAACGCCAGGCTTTTATGGGACCGGGTCCCTCCAGAAACAGACCCTCTCTCTCCGGAAAACCTGCTCATATTCGGCACCGGATTACTTGCCGGCACCCCGGCACCGGCTGCCAACCGGACTATCGTCACCACTTATTCCCCCCAGACCCTGTTAATGGCCTACTCTATGATGGGTGGTTTCTTCGCCCCGGAAATGAAGTATGCCGGTTATGATAAAATTATTTTCAGCGGCCGTTCGCCGGAGCTGGTCTACGTCTGGATCAATAATGACCGGGTGGAAATTCGCGACGCCTCCCACCTGCAGGGCAAGGGCGTCGTTGAAACCGAAGAACTGCTCAAGCAGGAGCTGGAAGATCAAGATATCCAGGTTGCTTCCATCGGACTGGCCGGGGAAAACCAGGTTTATTACGCCTCCATAGAACATGCCCGCTCCAGCGCCAGCCGGGCCGGCATCGGGGCCGTGATGGGCTCCAAAAATCTAAAAGCAGTAGTCGTCCGGGGCTCGAAAGATGTCAACATTGCTAAACCAAAGGAGTTTATAGAGCTGTGCAATGAAGTCCTGGATTATATCCAGTGGCGGGCCGAGAACCCGGTGAAGAACGTTCCACCAATTTTGGCAGGTCTCGGATCGCCGCAGGAAATGGCTATCCATGATGAAGCATGGCATACCACGGCCTTCTCCTGGGGCAACGCCCGTTACAGAAGAAAAGAATTTTGGAATGAAGAAGTTGAAGAAGAATGGTCCAGGATCCAGGACGGGGCCGTGCAAAGGTTGATCAGCTGCTATAACTGTCCCATGAAATGCGGGGCGATCATCGCCTACCCCACCCTGGAACTCTCCAAATATATGATGAAATGTTATTCTAAACTGACCTATGTCATGGGCGCCATGGTGGATAACCTTGAATTCGGCTTCAGGATTGCCGGCCTGGCCCAGGGTTACGGTGTCGATTCATATACCGCTCCACAGGTCATGGCTTTTGCCATTGAACTGTATGAAAACGGTATTTTAACCGATGAAGATCTGCCCGACTTTCCTCCCGACAATGAAGGCCGGTTTTTTTACCTGTTGGAGAAGATTGTCCACCGGGAGGGCATCGGCGATGTGCTGGCCAACGGAGTTTACTGGGCCGCGCGTCAGATCGGAAAAGGAGCAGAAGCTTACGACAGCAATACCATCAAAAAACACGAACAAATTCCAATCAAACTGGGCATGTTGAACCCGATTTTCTTCCTGATGCTTTCCACAGGCGAAAAAATCAACATTACTCAAATTGAAGGACAGCTGCCCCAGGCCCCCTTTCCCAACAAGGAAGACCGGGAAGAGTTTGTCCAGGACTGGTTCCAGGCTCCAAGCGAGAACATTAAAGACTTCTTTCTTAAATGGGAACCCCGCGGCGAATACGCTTTCCCCTACTTTCCCGATTTCCAAACCGCCTGTGAACTGGTCGAATGGCAGGAAACAATGCACTATATTGATGATTCCACCGGCATCTGCGCCGGGTTGTCTTCATTCCCAATTAAACCACCCTACCACATCCACAACCTGCCAACCCTGGTCTCGGCCGCTACGGGGCTGGATATCAACAAAGACATATTGTGGAATAAAATTGTTAAAAGAAACCGCTGCCTGCTCAGGGCCATCAATGCCCGCAGGGGCTTGCGACGAAAAGATGACAAGCCTCCCCAGGACCACTGGAAAAAGAGATTTCCCGACCACGAAGCCCAGCTGCTCGATGAATATTACAAGTTTAAAGGCTGGAACAACGAAGGGATCCCAACCAGGGAAACCCTGCGATCCCTGGACCTGGACGATATCGGGGAAGATTTAGAAAAGCGAGGGATATATGCCAATGGCCAAGAAAACGAAAACAGTTAAAGTGATCAACATCGATCTTGAAAAATGCAACGGCTGCCGGGCCTGTGAAGTGATTTGTTCTGCTTTCCACGCCCCTGACAAGTACAGTCTGAACAACCCGGCCCGGTCCAGGATCCGCATGATCCGAAAGCCCCTGGATGACATTTACCTTCCCGTCTATGCAGGGGAATATACTGCCGCTGAATGCATGGGCAGGGACAAGTACATTATTGACGGCAAGGAATACGATGAGTGTGACTTCTGCCGGGCTTCCTGCCCTTCGAGAGATGCTTTCAAAGAACCCGATTCCGGACTGCCCTTGAAATGCGACATGTGCGAAGACGATCCGCCTCAGGAAGAACCCCTTTGCGTGAAGTGGTGCCTTTCTGATGCCCTCACCTATGAGGAACGGGAGGAAGAAATAGACGAGGAAGAAGAAGAGCAGGAATTGACCCAGGAAGAGATGGAACGGGGGCTAAAAGCCCTGGCCGATAAATATGGTCTGGATAGTGTAGCAGGTAGCCTGGCCAGGCTGTTAAAGAAAGAATAATAAACCACGACGAAAGAAGGGATCACTGAATCGTGGACACCGAAAGCCCGATCAAGGAAGTTATCGAGGAAATAAAGGAATTTGGCGGCGNAGCCGTCCAGTATTGTTACCAGTGTGGCAAATGCGATACCGTCTGCCCCTGGAATAAGGTAATTAATTTTAGTATCCGGCGGCTGATCAGAGAAGCGGCCTTCGGTATTCCAGAAATTGAGCTCGAAGAAGTATGGCGCTGCACCACCTGCGGGAAATGTCCCCGGGAATGTCCCCGGGACGTAAAGCAGATCGATGACGTCGTAGCGATGCGTAGAATAGCCGCCGAATACGGTGTATCATCAACTCTGCTCAAACCGGTCCGCTCGGCCAGCGCCAGCCTTAACGCGGAAGGAAACCCCTTCGTCCAGGACCGATCCAAACGGGCTGATTGGGCGGAAGGTTACAACGTTAAAGGCTTTGATGAAGAAATGGAAATTCTTTACTTCCCCTGCTGTTACGTCAGTTACGACCAGAGGTTAATGGCCATAGCCCGGTCTACGGCCGAGATCATGAATAAAGCCGGGGTTGAGTTTGGCATCCTGGGCACGAAAGAAAACTGCTGCGGTGAAAGCATCCGCAAGACCGGCAATGAAGACGTTTTCAAAACCCTGGCCCGGGAGAACATCAAAACTTTTATAGATCACGGGGTTAAAAGAATCCTGGTTTCTTCCCCTCACTGCCTGCATACTTTTAAGAATGAATATCCTGAGTTCAAAGCCAACTTTGAGGTAATTCATATTTCAGAGTATTTAAATGAGCTAATTGGCGAAGGCCGCCTTGAAATCAAGGGCGAATACTCAAAAAAAGTAGCTTACCACGATCCCTGCTACCTGGGAAGGCACAACGGCATCTATGATCCGCCCCGGGAAATATTAAAAGCTATCCCGGGCCTGGAATTCATTGAACTTTATGAGTCCCGTGAAGACAGCCTTTGCTGCGGCATGGGCGGGGGGCGGATCTGGATCGACACCAAGATGTCGGAACGGTTTTCCAACCTAAGGCTGGAACAGGCCATAGAGCTGGGGGCAGAGGTCCTGGCCACTGCCTGCCCTTATTGTATCGATGCCTTCGAGGAAAGCAGGTCGGGTCTTAATTACGAAGAGTCAATAGTGGTTAAAGATATAACGGAGATTATTAATGAATTAACCTGAAACCTGGCGAGGTGAAATGGATTGGAACATATAACGGAACCGAACGGAAAACAGCTGATAAAAAATCTTGCCGGCAGCAACATTGGAGATGTCATGGTCCTCGGCGGAGGCGTCAGCGGCATCCAGGCTTCCCTGGATCTGGCTGCAGTGGGGTTTAAGGTTTACCTGGTCGACAGGGCTCCCGCTATCGGCGGTCACATGGCCCAGCTCGATAAAACCTTCCCCACCAACGANTGCTCGATGTGAATACTCTCGCCCAAACTGGTCGAGGTCGACCGGCACACCAACATCGAGGTCATTTCCTATACCGAAGTTGACAGCGTGGAAGGCGAAGCTGGCAATTTCAGGGTCAGGCTTAAGAAAAAACCCCGCTATATTCGCGAAGACAAATGTACAGGCTGTACTGTTTGCGTCGAATATTGCCCGGTGCAGTACCCTGATGAGTTTAACCAGGATATATCGAACAACAAGGCCATCCATATTTACTATTCCCAGGCCATCCCGCTGATCACCTATATCGATGAAAACTGCCTTTACTTAAAAGAAGATAAGTGTCGAATCTGTGAAGCGGTTTGCCAGAATGAAGCCATTGATTTTAACCAGGCCGAGGAAATAATGGAAATCAATGTGGGCGCCGTAATTTTGGCCCCCGGGTACGAAGAATTTGATCCCAGGATCAGGGAAGATTTCGGATCCGGCAGGTATGAAAACGTTATTACCAGTATGGATTACGAACGCCTGACCGATTCAACCGGACCTTATGAAGGGCAGGTCCTGCGCCCTTCCGATCTAAAGCATCCCCGAAAAATAGCCTGGATCCAGTGCATCGGTTCCAGGCAGGTCAACCCTGAGGGAGGTAACAGCTACTGTTCCTCAGTCTGCTGCACTTACACCCAGAAGCAGGTAATTATCACCAAGGAACATGATCCGGAAGCTGAATGCGCCGTTTTTCACAACGACATCCGTTCCTTCGGCAAAGATTTTGAAAGGTTCTACCAGAGGGCGGAAGAAATGGCGGATGTCAGGTTTATCCGGAGTTACGTTTCAGTAACCGGAGAAAACCCGGAAAATAAAAATATAATCATAAAATATACCACTTTCGACGAAGGCGTGAAAGAAGAAGAATTCGACCTGGTGGTTTTATCTGTGGGTTTGAATGCGCCGCCAAACGCTGAAGAGCTGGCCGGCAAGTTCGGCCTTGATTTGAACGANCACGGTTTCTGCATAACCAANCCNNTCAACCCGGTNNANACNNCCCGTCCCGGCTTCTATGTCAGCGGGGCCTTCCAGGGCCCGCTTGATATCCCCGAGTCGGTGGTCACCGCCAGCGCCGCCGGTTCCCAGTGCGGTGAACTGCTTAATTACCGCAAAGGCGATCTGTCAGTAGAAAGGATTTACCCGCCAGAAAAAGACGTTTCCCAGGAAGAACCGCGGATCGGGGTCTTTGTCTGTCACTGCGGGGCCAATATCGGCCGGGTGGTCAATGTGCCCTCCGCCGTTGATTACGCTTTAACCCTGCCCAACGTAGTCTATGCCCAGGAACAGCTTTTTTCCTGCGCCACCAACTGCGCTGAAGAAATAACCGAAATGATTAAAGAGAAAGAACTGAACCGGGTCATTGTTGCCGCCTGCTCGCCGCGGACCCTGGAAATGCTTTTCCGGGACACTCTCAGGGAGGCAGGCCTGAACCAGTACTACTATGAAATGGCCAATATCCGGGAGCATTGCTCCTGGGTCCATCCCAAGCAAAAAGATGAAGCCACTCAAAAAGCAAAGGATATCATCAGGATGGCCGTGGCCAGGGCCCGCTACCTGGAACCGCTGATGGAAATTGATCTGCCGGTAGACAAAAGAGCCCTGGTAGTCGGCGGCGGCATTGCCGGTATGACCTGTGCCCTCTCCATAGCCGAACACGGCCACCATGTTTACCTGGTGGAAAAAGAAAACATCCTGGGCGGAACCGCCCGGAAAGTCCATGAAACTTTAGAGGGCCTGGATGTCCAGGAGTTCCTTGATGATTTGATCAAAAGGGTTAACCGGCACCCCCTGGTCCATGTATACAGCGGAGCTGAAATAACTTCCACCGCCGGTTATATCGGCAACTTTGCGACCAGGATCCGTTCCGCCCGGGGCGATGCCGAAGTCAATCACGGGGCCACGGTTATTGCCACCGGGGCCGATGTTTATACCCCCACTGAGTACCTTTACGGTGAAGATGACCGGGTTTTCACCCACCTGGAACTGGAAGAAAAAATCGCAGCGGAAGACCAAATGATCACCGACGCAGAAAGCGTGGTCATGATCCAGTGCGTCGGCTGCCGGAATGAAGACCGTAATTACTGCAGCCGCATCTGCTGCAACGAATCTGTGAAAAATGCCCTGACATTAAAGGAAAAGAACCCCGAAATGGATGTATATATCCTTTTCAGGGACATGCGGACTTACGGTTACAACGAAAACTATTACCGGGAAGCCGCCGGCAAAGGGGTTATATTTATCCGCTATGAACCGGAACAGGAACCGCAGGTTGAACCGGGTGAAGAGGAAGGGCGCCCGGTATTAAAAGTAACGCTGCCCGATCATGTGCTCCAGAAGAACATGGAAATTAACGCCGACGTTATCGCCCTGGCCGCTGCGGTTATACCTTCCGCCGGAACCAGGCAAATAGAAAACCTGTTCAAAGTTGGCTTAAACCCGGACGGCTTTTTCAAAGAAGCCCACGTCAAGTTAAGACCGGTAGAATTTGCTGCCGAGGGGGTTTACCTGTGCGGTATTGCCCACTACCCGAAATTAATCTCGGAAACAGTCAGCCAGGCTTACGGGGCAGCAGGAAGGGTCCTTACCCTTCTGGCAAACGATATCGTTACCGCTTCCGGCGCTATATGCGAAGTAGAAGCGAACAGGTGTGTTACCTGTGGCGCCTGTATTGATGCCTGCGCCTATGGTGCCATTGAATTCCAGGAGACTGATGCAGGCTTAAAGGCAGCCGTAAACCCGGTTCTGTGCAAGGGAGACGGGCTCTGCAATGCCGTTTGCCCCACGGGAGCCATCCAGCTTAAGCACTTTACCGATGAAGAACTGCTGAGCCAGATCGATGCGGCCGTCACGGAGGAAGAAACTGCAGATCCAAAGAAAACTGCGGTATAAACCTTCAACCCGGCCGGAAAGATGAAATACTAAATCAGGAGGTGGCGGCGGATGACTGACAGGCACACATTCAAACCGAAAGTTATCGGCTTTGTATGCCAGTGGTGAGGATATGGAGCTGCGGACTTAGCCGGAGTTTCCCGGCTACAATATACAACTGAAATCAGGCTCATTCGAGTCATGTGCACGGGTCGGGTTGACCTATCCCACTTGTTCAGGGCCTTTTCTAATGGAGTGGATGGTGTCTTCGTCGGAGGCTGCCACCTGAAAGAGTGCAACTATGTTACCCAGGGAAATTACCATGCCTTAAACCTGATCCTGTTGAGCAAGCGAATTATGCAGCATATCGGCCTGAACCCGGACCGCTTGAAAATAGAATTTATGTCTTCCGGCGAAGGGAACCTGTTTGCCCGGGCCGTGGATGACTTTGTAAAAACGGTCAGGGAAGCCGGGCCGCTCGGCATCAGTGAAGGGCTGGACCGGAAAACCCTGGAGCTTAATTTAAAAGCCGTTTCCAGGCTGATCCCCTATATCAGGCTGGTTGAAAACGAAAGATTGAGAGGCCATTTCGAAAACCTGGAACAGTTTGAAGATTTTTATACCAGCCCGGAGTTTGAACGGCTTTTCAAGGAACTGATCGCCGACCGGCTGGCTATCGGCCAGATTATGGCGCTGCTGCAGGAGAAGGCCCTTTCCACCGGGGAGATCTCAGAAATACTGGGCCTGACTCCATCAGATATATCAAAACACCTGAGCAATTCGGCCAAGTTAGGCCTGGTCAGGTACAATGAGAGCGAAAAGCGTTTTGCCCTGGCCACTGCCGACTAAATAGCGCTACCAGGGGTAAAGGAGGAGAGCAATCAAGTACCATGGATATCAATAAAATCGATCAGATTATTGACGGTCATAACAGCGAAGCGAGCTCGCTGATCCAGGTATTGCTGGAAATACAGAGCGAGAACCGCTGGCTTCCAAGGCAGGCGCTGGAAAGAATCAGCGAAAGAATGGATGTGCCCTTAAGCCGGATCCAGCACATTGCCACCTTTTACAAGGCCTTCAGCCTTGTCCCCAAGGGGCGTCACGAAATTCATATCTGCATGGGAACAGCCTGCCATGTCCGGGGAGCGCAAAATATTCTCAGCGCTTTGGAAGATCATACCGGTATCAAACCCGGAGAAACTGACCTGGCCCTTAAATTCAGCCTGGAAACAGTCAACTGCCTCGGCTGCTGCGCCCTGGGACCGGTAATAGAGGTCGACGGGCAGATCCACGGCAAATTAACGCCACCAGAAACTGCGGAAGCCCTAAAAAAATATGAGTGAGGTAAGATTATGCCAAAGCTAAATTCATCGGCCGAACTGGAAAAACTGAGGGAGGAAATCCTCTCCGGCAGGAATTCCAATCAAAAAATTATTACCCTTTGCTCCGGAACAGCCTGTCATGCCACCGGCAGCCGGGCCGTTGCCGAAAGCATCGAACTGGAACTGAAAAACCAGGGCTTGAGTGATCAAGTTATCGTCCGCAAAACCGGCTGCCACGGTTTTTGCGAAAGGGGTCCGATTATAGTTATTTATCCCGAGGGCATCTGCTACCTGCAGGTCGAACCGGAAAACATTCCAGAAATTATCTCCCAGACGATCAAGGAAAATAAGATCCTGGAACATTTGCTCTACGTCGACCCGGACAGCGAAGAAAAAATAACCAAAGAAACGGAAATCCCCTTCTACAAAAACCAGCAGCGGCTCTTGTTCGAAGCCAATATTAAGATCGATCCCAAGAGCATTGAAGATTACCTGGCCCTGGGCGGCTATAAAGCTCTGGCCAGGGCGGTGCTGGAAATGACCCCTGAACAGGTCCTGGAGGAAGTTAAGAAAGCCAACCTGAGGGGCAGGGGAGGTGGCGGTTTCCCTGCGGGAACCAAATGGGAGGGGACCCGCAACACCCCGGAAGAAACCAGGTATGTGATCGTAAATGCCGATGAAGGAGATCCCGGAGCCTATATGGATCGAAGCCTGCTTGAAGGCAATCCCCACTCGGTCCTGGAAGGCCTTGCCATTGGTGCTTATACCGTCGGGGCCCGGGAAGGCTACATCTATGTCCGCCAGGAGTACCCCCTGGCGGTGGAAAATATAGACGTAGCAATCAAACAGGCTGAAGAAAAGGGCTTCCTGGGCAAAAACATTCTTGGTTCAGACTTTGACTTTACCGTCAAAGTGCACCAGGGCGCCGGGGCCTTTGTCTGCGGTGAATCCACCGCCCTGATGACCGCTTTGGAAGGGCGAACCGGGGAGCCGAGGCCCAAGTACATCCGCTCCAACATCAAAGGCCTGTGGGATAAGCCAACCGTCCTCAACAATGTCGAAACGTGGGCCAACGTGCCCCTGATCATCAATAATGGCGCCGACTGGTTTTCCAGTTATGGCACTGAGACCAGTAAGGGGACCAAGATCTTCTCGCTGGTGGGCAAAATAAACAATACCGGCCTGGTGGAAGTTCCCATGGGTATGAGCTTAAGGGATATCATTTTTAAGGTCGGCGGGGGAATCCGTGGAGGCAAACAGTTCAAAGCGGTCCAGACGGGAGGACCCTCCGGAGGCTGCCTGCCGGAGCACCTGCTTGACCTGGAGGTTGGATTCGATGAACTGACTCAAGCCGGGTCCATGATGGGCTCGGGAGGTATGATCGTCATGGATGAAGATACCTGCATGGTCGATGTGGCCAGGTACTTCCTCGACTTCCTGACCGACGAATCCTGCGGCAAATGCGTACCCTGCCGGGAAGGAGTCAAGCAGATGCTCGAAACCCTGACCGATATCACTGACGGCCGCGGACAGGAAGGCCACCTGGAACAGCTGGAAGATTTGGGCGAGCTGGCCAGGGAGGTTGCGCTTTGCGCCCTGGGTCAGACTGCTCCCAACCCCTTTCTCAGCACCTTAAAATATTTCCGCGATGAATATGAAGCCCACATCAAAGAAAAAAGATGCCCCGCCCTCTACTGCCGGGAGTTAATTGATTACTATATAGATCCGGAAAAATGCCAGGCCTGCCAGGCCTGCCTCAAAAAATGCCCTGCCGATGCTATCATCGGAGGCAAAAAAACCATCCACGTAATCGACCAGGAAAAATGCACCAAGTGTAACACCTGCTTTGAAGTATGCCCTTCACGTTTCAGCGCGGTCAAAAAGATCTCCGGAGAACCCGTCCCACCTCCTATTCCGGAAGAAGAACGAACCATTGTCAGGGGGAGTAAAGAAAAATGAGCAAAATCCTTATGAAAATTGACGGCAAAGAAATCGAAGCTGAAGAAGGCATGACCGTTCTGGAAGCGGCCCGGACTGTGGGAGTCAATATCCCATCGCTTTGCCACCACGACAAACTCGAACCGTACGGAGCCTGCCGGATCTGCACGGTTGAAGCTCAAAAAAACGGACGTTCACGGCTTGTCGTTTCCTGCGTCTACCCCGTTGAAAAAAACCTGGAGATAACCACCAGGTCTGAAACAATTGACCGGGCCCGCCGGACTATTTTAGAACTGCTATTATCCCACGCTCCAGATTCCGAACCGCTCCGGATACTGGCCGCTGAATACGGGGCCGACAAAAACCGGTTCGAAAAAGAACCCTCTTTCTGCATCCACTGCGGCCTGTGCGTCCGTTACTGCGCCGAAATAAAGGGTTTACATGCCGTTGGTTTCATCAACCGGGGATCCAAACGTGAAATCAACTTCGTCCCTGAACTGGTTGCCGCCGAGTGCTGGAGCTGCAAAGAATGTTTTCCCTTATGTCCTACCTCGGCCCTGCAGGCAGCTTATGTTTTTACAGCAGCCCAGGTTTCTGAAATTCCTGTTTTTGAAGGCGATACAGACTGACCAAAGCTTCTCGTTTTTCAGCCCATTCCTCAGAGGCTCTGGTTATAGAAGTATTGCAGTTACTTCTCCTGGAAAGCTATCTCGATCGCATAGACTCCGGAAGTAAACTTTTTCTCCACTATATGGCCGGTTTTTTCCAGCAGGTGCAGGACGTGCTTATTATCCGGCAGTATCTCGGCCGTGAACCCGGTCAGGCCCTGCTTCTGGGCGATATTGGCCAGATAAGACAGCAGTTCAGAACCCAAACCCTGGTTATGGTAGTCATCCCTCACCACCAGGGCTACCTGGGCAGTAAGGGTCCCTTCCAGGACCACATACTGGCCCACCCCGATTACCACTTCTGCCCCTTCATGCTCAACAGTAGCCAGGAGCACCATCTCCTGGGTGTAATCAACAACCAGGAACAGGTCTTGAAGCATATCGCGGGGCATGTCTTCCCGCCTGGAAAGAAAGCGATTATACCGGGTTTCTTCCGATAAACTATAGAAAAAATCTTTGAGCAAAGGTTCATCACTAATTTTTACCGGACGCATGAAAAATTCCAGTCCGGATTTGGTTGTTCGCCTCGTTTCCAGCTCGGCGGGGTATTTGCCTTTTTCGCCGGGCATATAAGCCTGATCTTTGTAAATTAGGGCAGCTTCTTTGGCTTCTTCAATCAACCAGGGTTGAAAAGAAGGATGGGCTATGGAAATTAAAGCCATGGCCCTTTCCCGAACATTCTTACCGTGCAAATAGGCAATACCATATTCCGTGACCACGTAGTGAATATCGCCCCGCGTTAGAGTTACCCCGGCCCCCTCCTTGAGGAAGGGGACAATCCGCGATACTGTGCCCTCCCTCCCGGTTGAGGGAAGAGCCAGGATACTGCGGCCCCTTTTAGCCAGCACCGCCCCGCGCATAAAATCGGCCTGGCCCCCGATACCGCTGAAAAAATACTTACCCAGCGATTCAGCCGTAGCCTGGCCGGTAAGATCTATTTCCAGGGCCGTGTTTATAGCCACCATATTTTTATGCATGGCAATATTTACCGGGTCGTTGGTATAATCAATAGCCCTGAATTCTATGGCCGGGTTGTCATCCAGGTAACGGTAGGTCTCGCGGTTGCCGATACAAAAAGAAGCGACCGTTTTATCCCGATCAACAGTTTTTTTGGAGTTGTTGACCACCCCGCTCTTCATCAAGTCGACAATACCGTCCCCTAGCAGTTCCGAGTGAATGCCCAGGTCTTTTTTATGCCTGAGATTGGAGAGGATTGCATTGGGCAAAGCGCCGTAACCGACCTGGATTGTATCCCCGTCGTCAATAATCCTTCCAACGTATTCGCCAATTTTATCAACTGATTCATGGGGCAGGTCGGAAGCTTCATATTCCAGGAGCGCTTCATCATGGGGCACCAAAAAGTCAACATCATCGATATGGATAAAAGTGTCCCCGTGAATCCTGGGCATTTCTGAATTTAGCTGAGCAATAACCAGTGAAGCATTTTCAACGGCAGTTTTTGTAATATCAATACTAATTCCCATGCTCATAAATCCGTGCAGGTCCGGAGGAGAAACCTGGACCAGCGCTATATCAACGGGTATCAGCTTCCGCTTGAACAGATCCGGAATATCGGACGCAAAAATAGGCGTGTAATCGGCCAGCCCCTTGTTGACCACTTCCCTGGCATTTTCAGCGATAAAAAAAGTGTTATGGCGGAAATTTTTCCTGAATTTCCGGTCTGTGTAGGGAGCCACCCCCAGGGTCCAGACATGGAGGACCTCAGCATCAAAAAAAGCCTTGGGGTTTGATTCCACGAAGTTAATCATAGCCTGGACCAGGTACTGCGGTTCCCCGCAGGCTGTTCCGATGAATATCCGGTCGCCGGCATGGATATTGCTGAAAATATCATTCTCCGGAGCAAATTTTTCCGGGTATTTACCTTTTACTTGATCCAGTTGGGTCACTTGACTCTTCCCGCCTGGTTCCGAATTATAGCCTTCAGTACATCCGCCTGTTTCCCGGTTTTCTGGATCTTGGGAATTCATATGAAATCACTCCTTGCCTCACGCCCGGAATCGGGGAGAACCCGGCAGCGTGTCCCTGCAATCTAAAATTCAAAAAATCCTTATGCTTAGCTATACTAATCCCGTCACCGATTCCTGTTAATGATATTGTATCACAAGGCCGGCCCGTCGCAGTATATAAGATTAAGGATTATTCATTTCCAGGCAGCGGGATTCAAGGGGCAGGCTAAAGCGGCAGGACTTTCAAACCAGTCAAACATAAAGTATACTTAGGTTGAATTAATATGCAAGGTACCTGTTCAGCCTGAATAAAATCAAACCCGGCAGGCCTGTAAAGCATGCTCACAGGAGCTTTAAGTTAAAGTTTGCAATTGCCGGCTAAGCATGGTCAGAGTGATTATTTCAGGCACTCCGATCAGGAGTATGCCGTGGCTGGTTAGAAACTATTCAATGAGGGAGGCTTAAAAACTTGGATTACACGGAAACAGACCTTTCAGAAATGCTCAGGGAGCGTTACAGGGAAGACAGGTTCCCCTGGAAACTTGGCATCGAACTTGAAGAGGTCCAGGCCGGCTATGCCCGGGTTAGCATGGTCGTAACGCCAGATATGCACAATTTCAATGGTGTCACGCATGGCGGAGCCCTTTTTACCCTGGCCGACACCGCTTTTGGCCTGGCTTCCAACACCCGGGGGACAGCCCTGGCCATGCATATAAGCATAAACTACGTTAAGGGCACCGTCAGCGGCGATCGCTTGACTGCGGTAGCAGAAGAAGAACACCTGACCCGCTCGACCGGAATATACCGGATGACCGTATATCGGGGCGAAGATAAAGTAGCCCTGCTGAGGGGCACCGTCTTTAGAAAGTAGATAAAAACATAGTGAACAATCCTTTCGGTCGGCAGATAGCTGCAAACTCTGTGTTACATCTTTAACCGGCCATAACATTCCGCCTTAATTATGAAAGGAGATAACCACCATGATCATGGAATTCAGCGGTAAAAAACCGCAAATCGCTCCCGGAGCATTTATAGCTCCTACAGCCGCTATTATCGGGGATGTAGTTATCGAATCGGGGGCCAGCATCTGGTTTGGCGCCGTCCTGCGGGGAGACTTTGGCAGAATAATCGTCGGAAAAGACACCAGCATCCAGGACAATGTGGTCGTCCATACCATGGCCGAAGGCGAAACAATCATCGGGAACAAGGTAACCGTCGCCCATGGTTCGGTCCTGCACAACTGTACAGTGCACGATGGCGCAATCATCGGCTTAAATGCCGTCCTGCTGGACTTCAGTGTGATCGGTGAGCAGGCAATGGTGGCCGCCGGGAGTGTGGTTTCCGATAACATGGAAATTCCGGCCCGGCGCCTGGCAGCGGGAAGCCCGGCTAAAATAAAAAAAGAAATCGCCGGCGCCTCCCTGATGTGGGTGGAATCCAGCGCTGAATACTACCGGGCAATGGCCACTAGCTACCTGGAACAGGGCATTGGCAAATTGAAAAGCTAAACCCGGCTTAAGCCCTTTTTTTGCTGGCTAAAAATTAGCCGGTAAAAGGTATCGGCAAAAACCAACTTTTGTCAGGCATTAAACATATGATAAGCTTGTTTATATTCAAAATTTGCTGTATACTAAAGATTGAACTGAAAATGTTAACAAAAACCGGTTAAAACAGGTTTTTAGAGAATAATGGTAAGGCATAAATAACATTGAAAGGGTGTGGGTTGTCCATGGATAAATTATTACTGGCTACCGATGGTTCCAAACATTCAAAAAACACGATTGAACAGGCCATCAAGCTGGCCAAAAAATTTGACACAGAAGTGACAATTCTTTACGTTATCGAAGTCAACCCCCAGCAGGGCTATGACTTCTTCGCCTCGTACCGAAAAAAAGAAGAAGAACTGGTTAATGCCGGTGAAGAAGTGCTGAAAAAAACTGCGGAAGCCTTCGAAGAACAGGGAATAAAAGCTAATACCAGGCTGGAAAAAGGAAACCCGGCCGATATTATTTGTGGAATAGCTCATGAGGAAGATTTTGAGCTTGTAATCCTGGGTGGCAGGGGCCTGGGCAAGATCAGCGGGGTCCTGCTGGGCAGCGTAAGCAATGCCGTGGCCAACTGCCTTGCCAAGAACATAATGATCGTTAAGTAGCTCTTGCCGCATTATTCCATGGCAACGAAGGGGTATTTATAAGCCTGGTCTTAGACAGGCATCATAATCCCGGGCAAGGCGCAGGACATTTATTTGCCCTGGTTACTTAAAAGAATAGGACACCCCTTTGTTTTAGTAAAAAGACAGGTTGTAATAAACACGGGAAGGCTGCGCTTGAGCGCAGCAACCCGTGTTTTTATAACAACAGTTTAAATTCGTTTGAACCATTTTACCGGTTCGAGAAGCAAACCTACCCGCTTACCTTTAATACCATGGCCGCACCGGTATCACCGGCGGCACAACCGGTAAACAAGCCATAACCGCCGCCATTCATTACCAGTTCCTCAATCATTTCAATAATGCAGCGTCCCGCGGTCGGCCCCTGGGGATGACCGAATATTATCGGGCTCCCGTAATTGTTAAAACCCATTACATCGATCCCGAATTCATTGGCCATGTATATATCATTGGCGGCAAAGGGGTTGTGGGTTTTAATTACCTTAATATCTTTGATGCTCAACCCCGCCTTCTCCAGGGCCATTCTGGCCGAAGGGACGGGCGAAATGGCCATGTGTGCCTTCGGAGCCCGGCTGAAACCGTAGGATATTACCCCGATCTCAACCGCAGGATCTGCGCTTAACTGGCGGGCCTGCTCCTTATCTGTTACTATAAGGCCGCAATTACCGTCTGCCGGATGGGTTTGCGATCCAAAAGTGTGGACGCCGTCCGGAAGAAGCGGTTTTAGTTTTTTTAGCCCTTCTTCCGTAGTGCGGGTGATACCTTCATCGGCTTCGAGTAATCCCTTTTCTTTCCTGCTGATAGTATATTCAACCGGAAACATGTAGCGTTTTTGAAACTCACGGTCATTTTGCAGCGCTTCCTCGTACTGCCCGTATCGCTTCAGGGTGACGGCGTCACATTCTTCCCTGTTAATATTGCCGGCCATGCGGACTACATTTTCTGCGGTCTGAATCATGGAAGTCCCGCCCCAGGGGTCTTTTCCAAAGTGATCCATCACCCAGTCTTCTGAAATAACCTGCCCCCCCGGACCGGAAGGATTGGGCCAAACCGTGTGGGGACCGTTGGATGTGCGGTCAACCATGAGGCAAAAAACTGTTTTGTGAAGGCCCGTTTCAATACCCATTGACGCCATGTTGATGCAGGTAGTCGAAGTCGAACAGGCCTGAGAAATATGAACTGCAGTGATATTTTCCGCCCCCATCATACCCGCTGCCCAGGGCGAAGCATAGAAGGTGTAAGGCTGGCCTATTGTTTTTCCAAAGACCAGGTATTCAAAAATATCAGGGTCGATCTTTTTTTCCCCAAACCACTTTTTTGCGGTACTGGCGCCCAGCTCAATAGCATTTTCATTAGCCAGGCTTCCCTGCCAGCGGGAAAACGGGGTGCTGTAATACCCCCGGTACGGAATAAAGACTTTTGAATACATATTTTGCCTCCTCTTAGTTAATTAATTTTATTTGTCCTAGTGTCAACATTTTATCTTTTCGCATATTTTTTTCGCCATCTGTCTCTTTATTCCTGCTGCAACAAGAAAAAATTATCTGAACAAGACATTTCATAATACATGGATCCTGTTTATAGAAAACCTTTTTATCGATTGGAAAACAGTATTAACAATGTTGAGCATTGTTAATCAAAATGATATTAAATCGTTTAAAGTAATTTTAATAAAAAATCAGTATTGATTATTAAAAAAATTTGTGTTAGACTAAAGCATATTATTATCAGAAATATTAGCGTATTTTAAACCTTTTTGTCCGGCAGCACCTTGCACCCCTGTTCTCATTGCGCACTTGGAACCGTAAAACAGAATCGCTATCTCTTGGCAATTGTTATGTACACAGCATATAAACCACTTTAAGGGGTGCATTGCCTAGTTTAATTTCATTTTTCTCAAAGTAGGTGATCTTATAGAACAGTAACAGAACAATAACAGCAAAGGCAGGTTAGAGTTTGCAAAGGTGATTGTGAATAAGCTTTTTATTATCAGAAGGAGGGTCAAGTAATGAAAACTAAGCTTTTCTTGTTAATACTGATACTAGCCCTGGCGCTGGTGCCCGCAATCAGCGGTTGTGAACCGGCAGAAGAAGTACCGGAAGAACCGGTAGATGAACCGGAAGAAGATCCGGTGGATGAACCGGAAGAAGAGGGACAAAGTTTTACCCTTGAATTTGCCACTTTCTGGCCGGAAGGTGATTTCCAGGTGGCAGAGGGACATAAGAGCTGGGCCCAGACAGTTAAAGATCGTGTAGAGGCAGAAACTCCTCACACCATTGATTTTAACTGGCATTACGCCCAGTCTTTGCTTGAAATGCCGGAGCTTTACGGAGGGACTGCCGACGGGGTTGCCGATATCGCTACTACCTGCCCCGCTTATACTCCCGGGGTCTTCCCGATTACAGACGCTTTTGAACAACCCGGCTTCCAGAATGACAATGCCCTGGTCGCTTCAGTGACCATGCATGAAGCCTGGAAACAGTATGAGCCCCTGCAGGAAGAATATGCCGACGTCAAAATCATGCACTTCTGGGCCACCGGGCCCGGCGACTTCATGACCAATACCAGGGTCGAAACGATGGAAGACCTGGACGGCCTTGATATCAGGGCCGTTGGCGGGACCATTCCCTGGGTCAGCGCCCTCGGGGCTAACCCGGTTTCCTTCGGTATGGGAGCATCATATGAGAATATTGAAACCGGCGTAGTCGACGGCCTGCTCGCCCCAACTGATACGCTCCAGGGCTTCCGCCTGGCAGAAGTAACAGACTATATTACCAAGTGCCCCCCTACTTATAACATCATTTTTATGAAAGTAATGAACTGGGATACCTGGAACGCATTTCCTGAATCGGTCCAGCAGATCTTTGATGAAGTAAACGAAGAATACGTCATCGAGTACGGTCAGTTGAGAACAGACTATACCGTAGAAGGCCAGAATTTTGGCGTCGAGGAACACGGTATGGAAGTAATCGAACTGTCTGAAGACGAATGGCAGCGGTGGGTCGATTTGATCGATCCGATCATGGAAGAATGGGTTGAAGAGGCTGATGCCGCCGGGCTGCCGGGGCAGGAAATCATGGATCTCGCCCTGGAACTCGATGCTAAATACTCTGAAGAATACGGCGACTATGGTAACTAATTAAAAACCCGGGTTGTCGGTTTTTTAGTTGAATGTATCGCTACAAGAGAGGGCTTTCACCGTACCTAAAACTTATTATCCAGTTAAGGTGGGCGCCCTCTCTAATCGAACAAGCACATTTAAAAATGCTTATTACAGGGGGCGGTTATACTTGCTAAACCTCTTTGAACGATTTGTCCAAATACTGACCTGGCGGACGGCCCAGGTAGCCCAGCTGGCCATGGTCGTTGTGATGGCCATTACCGTTACCAATGTTATCATTCGGATCCCCTGGCGCCCCATCGGGGGAGCGGTTGAACTGGTTGAAATGTCCGGCGCTGTCCTGCTCGGATTGGGTGTGGCCTATACGGCCATTATGAAGGGACACATCATGGTCGGGGTCCTGGTAGAGCGTTTTTCTCCCCGTATCCAGGGATTAATTGAGCTGGTAGTCAGCATTATCTCTCTTTTCTTCTCCTACCTCCTGGCCAGGGAACTAATATTTTTTGCCTACGGGCGAATGATAGCCGGATATGAAACCGGGCACCTGAAGATCCCCATCGCTCCTTCTATTTACCTGGTTGCCTTTGGCTTCATTATGCTGGCCCTGGTCCTTCTATTAGACATGGTCAAAGCAGTAATTACCGTCGCAAAAGGAAGTGAAGCTAAATGAACCCCATCCATATCGGGATTATTTCAATTCTATTTGTATTCATCTTCCTCTTCGCCAGAATGCCTGTAGCCTACGTGATGCTTGTAGTGGGTATGACAGGTTTTTCCATTGCCCGGACGCCGGAAGCAATGTTTTCAGTTTCCAGCCAGGCTATTTATAACACTTTTGCCTCCTACTCTCTTCTTGTCGTTCCCATGTTTGTCTGGATGGGTTATGTCGCATTTTATTCCGGTTTGAGTTCAAGGATCTACGATGCCACCTATAAAGTAATGGGCAGCTTAAAAGCGGGACTGCTCCTGGCTACCATCGCCGCCTGTACCGCTTTTGGAGCCATTTGCGGATCGACAACAGCTACAGCGGCAACTATGAGCGCCGTAGCACTTCCGGAGATGAAAAAGTATAAATACAATCGTTCTCTTTCCACGGCAACGATCGCTTCCGCCGCCATCCTGGGCGTAATGATCCCGCCCAGCGTAATATTCATCCTCTACGGCGTATCTGCCGGCGAATCTATTCGCCGGCTGTTTATGGCCGGTATTCTCCCCGGCTTTCTCCTGATGTTTTTATTTATGCTGGCTGCCTACCTGCAGACTGCCCGTAAACCCGAACTGGCCCCGGCGGGGGAGAGTGTGCCCTGGTCCGAAAAAATCAAAGCAGTGGTAAGCGGCGGGGTCGAGGTTATTATTATCTTTGTCGCGGTTATGGGCGGACTCTTTGGAGGCATCTTCACCCCTACCGAAGCCGGCGCAGTGGGTGTTTTTGCCACCCTGGTTGTAGCCCTGGTCAGGCGCCAGCTAAACTGGGATGGTTTTAAGAGATCGCTTACAGATTCTGTCCGCATCTCGGCCATGATCATGTTCCTGGTTGCAGCAGCGGCCATATACGGCCGTTTTTTGGGAGTAACCGGGCTCCCGCGGGAACTGGCGATCTGGGCTGTAGAGCTTCCCCTTCCTCCGGTGGCCATTATGGCGGTGATATTACTAATATACCTGGTCCTGGGTTTCTTTATAGACGCCCTGGCCCTGATTCTACTAACAGTGCCCATTTTCTACCCTGTGGCGGTCGAACTGGGCTTCGACCCGATCTGGTTTGGGGTCATCATAGTGCTGGCCCTGGGCATGGGGGTTATCACTCCGCCGGTGGGAGCCAACGTCTATGTAGTCGCCGGTGTGGACAGAGAAACCCCGGTGATGGAAATATTCCGGGGGGTAGGCTGGTACCTGGTAGCTATTATTATCTGTGCCGTCCTGCTGACGACTTTTCCCCAGATTGCCCTGTACCTGCCCAGTTTAGTCCAATAGCAATTAGGGAACCTAAGCCTGGAGGGCTTTTAATAATAGAATAAAGAGATCTAGCCAAGAGCCAGGCCAATAAAGCATGATCCGGCCTGGCTCTTGGCTTGTCTGGAAAACATAATCTTAATCTTAATCATAGCCGCATCCTGGCTCATTAAGGGCATAAATCATGAGCTGGTTTTAAGCGATATGGTATGGGCGATTCGCATTGTTTTAATTGCCGGTATTGGGATCGCCAAAGTCTTCGGCAGTGGGTTTCTCAATAATAAAAAGGCTGTCTTCACTGTTCCTGCTCAGTTTCATAGCCATTGAAATAGCCTGGCTCCTGTTTTTCACCTGGAGTTTGCGATAAATATTGCGCAGATGGGTTTTTACGGTATCCACAGCCAGGTTTGTAGCCGAAGAAATCTCTTTGTTGGTCAGGCCCCGGACCAGGTGCCTTAGTATTTCCTGCTCCCTGGGAGTTAGTTCAACCGGCTCCTCTTCTTTTTTCAGCGGTCTTATCTCGGTGTGCTTTTTGCTCAGGCGGGTATAGTCGTTCACAATTTGCCTGAAAACAGACTGGTCAATGATAGTTTCTCCGGCATAAACTCTTTTAATAGTATCTATCAAATTCTGCCGGCTCACATGTTTAAGAATATAACCGGAAGCCCCGGCTTGCAGGGCCAGACGGATAGATTCTGTATCTTCAAATACAGTCAAAAAGATGATATTGATATCTGGTTTCTGGGCCAGTATTTGCCTGGCTGATTCAATCCCGTTTACTCCCTCCATTTTAATATCCATCAGGATAATATCAGGTTCCAGCTCATGAGCTTTTTCCAGGGCTTCTTTACTGTCCCCGCAACTTCCGACCACTGTTATCTCATCACTATTATCCAGCATATTGGTCAAACCTTCCCTGACCATGGGGTGATCATCGACTACGAGTATGTTTATGGTCACTTTTCTGGCTCCTCTCTGGATGTGGCATTAATAGGAATACTGACTTTAATTTTCGTTCCCCTGCCTGGCCGGGATTCGATCTTGCAGTCGCCCCCCAAAAGCAGGGCCCGCTCCTGGATTCCGGCCAGGCCCAGCCTTTGATTGGGTTGATTTTTTTCATCATAATTTTTATTGATTCCGCTGCCGTCATCTTCTACCGCCAACACAACTTCTTCTTCTCCAATGTCGAGGCTGACTTTCACCTTGGATGCCCCGGCGTGCTTGATCACGTTGGTCAGCGCTTCCTGCAGGATCCTGTACAGGGCCACTTCTGTTTTTGAAGGCAGCCTTTGCTTTTCGCCAACAATTACTAAATCCACGGGAAGGTTATACTTTTCGCTGATATTGTTGACATGTGCTTCAACAGCGGGGACCAGGCCGTAGTTGTCCAGGATAATCGGCCGCAGATCGTATAAAATACGCCTGATCTCCTGGATCTGTTCATTCAGAATCCCCGTCAATTCAACGATATCATCCTGCCTCTTTTCCGACCCCATTTCTTCATCCTCCGAAAGGCGCTGTAGGCGGTACCAGATTGCGATCAAAGACTGGATGATCCCGTCGTGAAGGTCGGAGGCAATAAATTTGCGCTCGTCTTCCTGGGCTGTGATCAGTTTGTTGACCAGTTGATGTAAAAGCTGCTCCTTTTGACCAAGCATATCAATCAGCCTGGCATTTTCAATGGCGACAGCTGTAGCCCGGGCAATAGCAAATATTATTTCCACCTCTTCATTGTCAAAACCCCCGGCTTCCGGCGGCCGATCCACCTGCATGATGCCGATAGTTTTCCCCTTGCTCATAATCGGAGCCAGGACAACCCAGCCGTAGTTAAACTGCTCCATTATTTCCCTGGTCAGCATCTTTTCATTATTCTGGGGCGTAACCACTACCGGCTTCTCGGCCCTGATCGCTTTTTGAATGGCCGGGAAAATCTTTTTCCCCTTCAGAGCCTTAAACTTTCTTTTCAACTCCGGATCATAGCTGCCCACTGCCACCGTGGGAATCAGGGTTTGATCGTCATCAAGTAAATAAATGCAGCTTTTAGCAGAAAAGAGATCTGCGGTCAGCTGGGCTACAACATGAAGGGCCTGCCTGATATCGAGAGTAGAGCTGATCGTGTTGATCATCTCCAGCCACACGGACAGCTTTCTCAGGCTGAGGTCTTTCTGCCTCTGAAAAAGCGATTCCTGAATAATATCAGCCATGTGCCTGCCCAGGGAAGCAGCCTTGGCCAGCATGTACTCCCCGGTCCGGTAATCTGTATTAAAAATGCCGATTTCCATGGTCCCCACCGGATCCCCGGCCTTTAAAAATACCGGCAAATTGGTGGAGATAACCGGTGCAAGGGGATCGAGAAGTTTTTTCCTGGATCTGTTTTCCGGCTTGGATAGATAATCGTTTAACTGAATACAGCGTTCAGAATGGAACGCAGCACCGCTTTCAAGGGGTTGTTTTCCCCTGGAGGCATGCCAGCACACCGGCACCTTGCCATCCCGGAGAAGCATCAAAGTGGCTCTGCAAAAATCAAAATAATCCACTGAAGCCTGCAGGGCATGCTGCAGGGATGCATCTACCTGCTCAACAGAATCAAAATTGGGGCTAACGCGGCAAATAAGGATTAATTCCGGCTTTTCCACCTGCTCTAGCCTGTATGGATCTTGTTCTGTCAACATTACACCGCCTTTGCCCGGAAAGGGTCGTTTTATGAGATCCTTTCATTCAAAACCTTTATTCGGAAAATTACCACTACAGCAAGCTCAGGTACGGTTCACAGCGCCATGGACCAACACTGTACCCAAACTACCCTGACCTGGTTATAGAAAATTGTAAAGGTTCGATAAACTATTATTTCGAGATCAATTTTATCTTTTCCTTTAGGCAACGTCAAATTAAGCCAGATTGCCGGGCTCATCCTAAGGAGTTAGCCCTGATTTCATACTTTTTAACCTTGATTCCATGCTTTTAAGGGATTTTCACAATGTTTGTTTTTATTTAAGCTTAATTAAAGTGCCAATAATATAAACAAATTCCTGCGGGCTGTAAAAGCAGGAGCGCTGCCGGGCTTTTCACAAAGGACAATTAACATCACAGTGCAAACCTTGAGTAGCCCGGACCAACCGACAAAGGCCCGATATGAGATGAACAACAGCTCGCTAGACTGGCAATTTTATATCGACAATCTGGTATTTGGCCTCGGCGACCGGGAAATAAAGGCCCTTAAGTACATTGCCGACCGCTACCCGATCCATTCGGTGCTCGATGTTGCCTGCGGCGACGGGATTGCCGCTATTCTCCTGGCGGGCTGGGGAAAAAGTGTAACCGGCCTGGACCGGGATCCGGACCGAATTACTAATAACTATTCTAAAAGTATTTCTGCCGGCGTTGAGGTTGACTTTAAGTGCGCTGACATGCGGGACCTGTCCAAGAGCTATAAACATAAATGCGACCTGATTGTATGTTTGAGAAACTCACTCTCCAGGTTGGTATCTGAAGCAGATATCTGGGGAACCCTGGTCCAGATGTACCTGGCCCTAAAACCCGGGGGGATAATAATTATCCAAACTTTTAATTATGATCGCGCTATCGCCGAGCCTGATGCTGTAATCAAAGAGATCAATTCCAATTTGCGTGAACAAGATTCTAAGATCTTTTTTCACCCCGATTTGGATAATACAAGGGCCAGATTCATAATTGAAACCCAGGGCCACTGCCATTGCCGGCAGCATAAAAACCTGGATTACCATGAAATACCGGTGAGGCCGATTTTTGAAAAAGAATTAAACCTGTGGTTGGCTGAACTTGGTTTCAAAAAAACCGATGACCTGGAAGAAAAAACAAGAGTGTCCGGCAAAACCTGGAACAATTTGACTTTAAGCATCCGTCCGGGAGGCGCCGGTAAATAAATCAGGACTGATCAGGAGGTGTTTCCGTGCGTTTAAAAGATAAGGTGGCCATAGTAACCGGCGCCAGCAAAGGCATCGGAGAAGCAGTTTCCCTGGCCCTGGCCGGCGAAGGGGCCGACCTGGTCCTGGCCAGCCGCAGCATTAAGGAAGAAGACCCGGTGGTCGAAAAGATTAAAAAAATGGGTAGACGGGCCCTGGTCAAACAGGTAGATGTGGGCAACAGCGAGCAGGTCTTCGAAATGGTCGAAAACGCGATACAAGAATTTGGCCGCATCGATGCCCTGTTCAACAATGCCGGCATCTACAAACCGGCTATGCTCTGGAAAATGAGCATGGAACAGTGGGATGAAGTTTTAAGGATCAATCTCAGCGGCACTTTTTACTGCCTCCAGGCTGTAGCCAAACCAATGATCGAACAGAAAAGCGGCTCGATCATCAACGTCACCTCCTCGGCCGGCCTGATGGGGACTATCGGACAGGTCAATTATACCGCAGCTAAAGGCGGTGTTTATGCCATGACTAAATCAGCGGCCAAGGAACTGGCCCGCCACAATATCCGGGTTAACACTATCGCCCCCATGGCTGAAACAGATATGACCCAGGTTATTGCGTCCGATCCCAAATTTAAAGAAAAATACCTGGAAAGAATACCCCTGGGCCGCTTTGCCTTGCCAGAAGAAATCGGCCCGGCCGTTGTTTTTCTGGCTTCAGATGAATCCAGTTATATCACCGGCCAAACCCTGTGCATTGACGGGGGCATGGTCATGCTTTAAAACCGGCCCAGGAGCGGTTTTGTCAAAGATCCAATATATCAAGGAGGACTTTACATGCCTAATGATGTGGCCATTATCGGTGTAGGGCAAAGCAATTTTGTCAGGGGCTATGAAGGATCAATCAGGGAGCTTGCCTTTGAAGCCTACAGGGAAGCAATGCAGGATGCCGGGCTGGAAGCGGCAGAACTCGATGCCTCAATAATTTGCTCCGCCCCGGAATATGATAAACAGCGAAGCCCATCCGGCCTGATTGCGGAATACCTGGGTTTAAACCCCCAGCCAACCTTTGCTGTAGAAAGCGTATGTTCATCAAGCACAACCGGGCTGAAAACCGCTTACAGCCTGATCAAAAGTGGGCTGCACCAGGCAGTGGCAGTGGTGGGCTTTCAGAAGATGTCTGAGATATCATCCGGCGACTCCCAGGAGCGAATGGGCCGCGGAGCAGACATTATGTGGGAATCACCCTTCGGCACCACCATGCCTGCTTACTATGCCATGCATGCCCGGGCCCACTTTGATACTTTCGGCACCACCGAAGAAGACCTGGCTTTAATCAGGCTCAAGGCGGCCAAATACGGGCAGCTGAATGAAAAAGCTGTTTACAGGAAAGACCTGGCCATGGACAAGATCATGGAAAGTGATTATGTTTCCAGCCCCCTGAAACGTTTCGACTGCTGCGCCAACGCCGACGGCTCATCCTGTATCATTGTGGCTTCGGCGGAAAAAGCAAAAGAAACCTCAAAAGCCCCGGTCTGGATACAGGGTCTGGGCTCGGCCACCGCTTCCTACAGCATGACAGGCAGGCAGGCTTACAGCGGCCTCGAAAGCGCCCGCGAAGCCGCGCGGCAGGCTTATGAGATGGCTTCAATAAAGCCGACAGATGTGGACGTAGCGGAAGTTCATGACTGCTTTACCATCGCTGAATTAATGGCCTATGAAAACCTGGGTTTTGCCGAACCCGGACGCGGTGTAGAGCTGATTCGGAACGGGGAAACATACCAGGAAGGCAGGATACCTGTTAACGTAGACGGCGGCCTCCTGTCCAAGGGCCACCCGATCGGTGCCACCGGCGGTTCCCAGGTCAGGACTATAGTCCAACAGCTGCGGGGAGAAGCGGGTAAGATCCAGGTTCCAGGCGCAAAAACCGGCCTTGTTCACAACATCGGCGGAGTAGGTATTTATGCTAACGTTATTATCATGAGAGCTTAACAAAAAAGGGGACAGGCCCACTTGCAAACACCAGTGATTGATTTTCACATTCATCCCATAGTTTACGACCAGTTTTACGTACAAACAGCCCTCGACTGGATCAAAGAAATGCATGCCGATAAAGACTGGGACCAATTTTACCGTAATTTTTCAGATCCGGATTATTTGTGCAGCTACCTGCAGAAAAACGGCATTGATTACGGTGTAGTAATGGCTGAAATATCACCAATGGTCACCGGTGTTTGCAGTAATGAGTATGTCCTTCAGTTTTGCCGGGACAGAGACATGCTGATTCCTTTCGCCAGCATCAATCCCAGCTTGACTGTCAATACCGGCCTGGAATTGCAGCGCCTTGTTGAACAGGGATTTAGGGGAGTAAAGCTATATCCCACCTATCAACACTGCTACCCCAATAACCGCAGGCTTTACCCGCTCTACAGCAAGGCCGAAGAGCTGCAGGTTCCGGTAATGGTCCACACCGGCACCTCGATTTTCAAAGGGGCCAAACTAAAATACGGGGACCCGCTCTTCCTGGATGAAGTGGCGGTGGATTTCCCCGACCTGTCCATACTCCTGGTCCATAGCGGGAGAGGTTTCTGGTATGACCGGGCTTTTGTATTAGCCCGCCTCCATAAAAAAGTTTACATGGAAATAGCCGGTCTGCCGCCCCAGAAGCTTCTGGATTATTTCCCCGAACTGGAGCGGGTTGCCGATAAAGTAATATTCGGGACGGACTGGCCCGGGATTACAGACCCGGGCGCTAATATCAAGGCTATCAGGGATCTGCCCCTGGAAGAGGAAGCAATCCAAAATATTCTGGGTGGCAATGCAGTTGAGCTGCTCAAATTAAAAACATAACGAAAAGAAGGAAAATTTTTTTGAATGTTGAATCAAGAATTTTGAAACGATATGTGAGGAGGTGTCACTTCAGGGCTGAAAGTTTACTTGAGAACTTTGACTTGCTGTAGAGACAGGCTTTGTTAGAAGATACCCGGCAGTATGGTAGAATGGATACCTCTGAGTTCGCCTGTCATTGAACGCATGCAAAACGGCAGCACGGCCCCTGCTCACCTTGACGGCAGATTTTCCATTTGCCGGGCCGGACAGAGCAGGTTGGGTTCAAGGTTCATGCGGTGCAAAATAATATGGAGGTGTCTCACGATGACAGAATTTAACCCCCTGAATATTCTGGTTGCCCTGCAACCCGGGCTGGGCAGTCCTGAGGAATATAAGGAAATAATTGAAGAAAAATTCCCCGATAAAACAGCCAGGGGAGAAATCAAGATTCGTCTGCTCCAGGACGGTTCAGCCGAATCAATCCCCGATGAATACCTGGATACCCACATCATCGGATCCGGGGTAATCGTGGAAAGGGTTCCGGAAATGAAGAACCTGCAGTGGATTATGTCTTTTAGCGCCGGAATCGATCACTGGGCCAAGTGGGGCCAGGTACCTGCCCATGTCCCTCTGGCCTGCCTTCCGGGCGGTTCGGGTATTCCCGTAGCTGAATTTGTCCTTGGCCTGATGCTGAACCTGGCCAAAAAGTATAACCAGCTCTGGGATCAACAAAAGGAAAAGAAGTACATTAGGGTTCGGGGTGAAGAACTTTATGGAAAAACCATCGGCATCGTCGGGCTGGGCGGTATCGGCAGGCAGATTGCCAAAAGGGCCAAAGGTTTTGATATGCGCGTAATCGGCACGGACATCATGAAGATGGACATCCCCCATGTGGATGAGATGTACTTAAACGATGAGGTAGATGAAGTTATCCGCCAGGCCGATTTTCTGGTCCTGTCCTGCCCGCTCACTGATGACACGGAGGAGATGATGAATGAAAGAACCTTTAAACTGATGAAAGAATCAGCCTATCTGATAAACTGCGCCCGGGGGGCCTTAATAGTTAAGGAAGATTTAATCAGGGCCTTAAATGAAGGCTGGATTGCCGGCGCCGCCAACGACACCCACTGGATAAAAAAGCCTCTGCCTTCGTACCTGCCTCCCGAAGATGAACTCTGGGATTGCAATAATATCCTGATTACACCACACATTTCTAGCTGGACCGACATGTATGCGGTAAGATTCGGAGGGGTTTTTGTTGACAACATTGAGCGTTTTTTAAACGGGGAACCGATATTAAACGTAGTGCCCGGCTTTGAAGGAGATCCGCAATGGTTAAAATAAATGATGGACTATTTAATAAACAATAAAGGAGAGGACTGCCTATTAAAACCGACCTGTTCGCACCGTTTGAATATGCTCTAAAAAACCGTTCCGAAGCAATCGGGCGGTGGAAAAAGGAAACCGGGGGCAGGGCAATCGGCTTTCTCTTAAGCGATGTCCCTGAAGAAATGCTCCATGCCGCCGGCTTCTTTCCATACGGGATCGTCGGCGGTAGCACAAACTTAGAAGAAGCCAATGCTCATCTCCAGGCCTGGGCCTGTTCTCATTCCCGGAGCTCTTTAGCCCGCGCGCTGGAAGGAGGATTGGACTTCCTGGACGGGTTGATCATACCCCATACCTGCGACACAATGCGGATGCTGCTTGATCTCTGGGCACAGATCCACCCTCTGCCCTACATGGAAAATTTCCGCCTGCCCCGGCAGGTAAACCGAAGCAGCGCCCGGAGGTACCTCCTTGGCGAGTTGACTAGAATAAAAGAGGGCCTCGAAGAGTACCGCGGCGCACCGATTAAGAATGAAGAACTGATCAGGAGCATTGAACTGTATAACCAAAATCGAAAGATGCTGCGCAAATTAAATGATCTGCACAGCCGTTACCCGGGTTTGTTCAGTTCACGCCAGCTCTACACCGTTATTAACGCCAGCATGATTATGCCCCGTGAAGAAGTTAACCGCCTGCTGCAGGTTTCCCTCGAGCAGCTGGAAGAGAAGGAAAATAAGGAGGCCAAAAACGGTCACATGCCTCTCTTAATGTCGGGGACGTTGCTTGAACCTTTCGAAGTCCTCGATTATATTGAAGAGTTTGGCGGCACGGTGGTAGCCGACGATTTTCAAAACGGCTACAGGTATATTGAAGCAGATGTCAGCACCGCGGAAGATCCCTTGGAAGCTCTCGCTGAAAGGCAGCTCAACCGGATCCCTTCGGCCGCATTTGATGTTGAATATAACCCGAGAAGGCATTTCCTTACCAGGATGGCTAAAGAAAAAAAAGCGACGGGAGCAATTTTGCTGCATCTGACTTTTTGCGAACCGGAAAACTTTGACGGCTACGACAACTTGAAGGCCATGCAGGCGGAGGGCTTTCCGGCAATACGCATTGAATCTCAATTTGGCGGCACCGGGCTGGGCCAGGCTCGCACCAGGATCCATGCCTTTATGGAAATGATTGGAGGTGGCAGCCGTTGAGCGCAAAAAATACTTTTAAAACTGCGGAACTGATGAAAGAAATAATGAAAAAATACAATGAAACCGGATTGAGAGCAAAAGAAGAAGGGCGGCCGGTTGCCTGGGTTACCGCCGTGTTCCCGGTAGAACTGATATATGCCGCCGGACTGTTCCCCTATTATCCGGAAAATTTCGGTGCTGTCGCCGCAGCCAGGAAAGTAGCCCATGAGCTTTCGGCTGCAGCAGAAGGCAGGGGCTATGCCAGCGACTTATGCGGCTATGCCCGCTGCGGTATCGGTGATGCTTACTCGGAAGAGCACCCCGTGGGGAAAATCCTGGAACCCGACCTGCTTTTTTGCTGCAACACCCAGTGCGGAAGTCTCCCCAAGTGGTTCGAAGTAGCAAGCCGCTTATATGACGCCCCCTACTTCCTGCTGGACTCACCGCGGGTGGGATTGGAAACCGATCATCTCTGTATAGAATACTTTATCGAACAGCTGCATGAAATGATCAAATTTATCGAAAAACAGACCGGCGAAACTTTTGATTATGATCGGCTGACTGAAGTATTGAGCTTATCCAGCGAAGCCTGCCGCCTCTGGAATGAAATTCTCGATACAGCCGCTCTCAAACCGGCTCCTTTCGGCTTTTTCGATGCCTGCTTTCACATGGCTCCTATTGTGACTCTCAGGGGCACGCAGTCTGCCGTCGACTATTACCGGGCCTTAAAAGAGGAAATCGATGAACGGATCGAGAAAGGAATAACCGCCATACCTGAGGAGCGCCACAAAATCTATTTCGATCACATCCCCTGCTGGCCTAAATTGCGCTGGTTCTCTGAACTTTTTGCTTCAAGGGGAGCGCTGGTCGTGGCTTCCCAGTACACCCATTCCTGGGCCTATTCTTTCGACCTTGACCGCCCCCTGGAAAGCCTGGCCGAAAACTATACCCATGAATTTGTAAACCGCTGCTTTGAGTACCGGGTCAATCGAAAGATCAGCTTTATGAATAAATACGATGTAGACGGTTTCGTATTGTTTTCCAACCGCAGTTGTAAGCCTAATGCTTTTGGCCTTTACGCCAAAAGTAAGTTAATCAGGGAAAAAACCGGTTTGCCCGGCGCAGTTTTTGAGGCGGACATGGCCGACCTGCGTTTGTTTTCTGAAGACCAGGTTTTGGCCAAGCTGGAACCATTCTTTGAACAATTAAAATGAAGTTTGACCAATAAGGAGGGTTAGAATTGAAAAAATTAATGACTGGAAATGAGGCCTTCGCTTATGGAGCCTACCTGCACGGGGTTAGAGTAGCTGCTGCCTATCCCGGGACTCCAAGCTCGGAAATACTGGCTAACTACGCCAATTATCCGGGCGTATTTGCCGAATGGTCTCCCAATGAAAAAGTGGCTCTCGATGTAGCCATCGGCGCAGCTTATGCCGGCACAAGGGCCATGAGTACTTTGAAACACGTCGGCTTAAACGTAGCCGCAGATTCACTATTTTACGCCGTCTATACCGGCTTGAAGGCCGGGTTGGTCATTGTCTGCGCCGATGACCCCAACATGCACAGCTCTCAAAATGAGCAGGATAACCGGAACTATGCCAAGTTCGCCAAATGCCCGATGATTGAGCCTTCGGACAGTGAGGAAGCCAAACAATTTGTAGGCGTTGCCTTAGATATGAGCGAACAATTCGACACTCCGGTTATTGTTCGCAGTGTAACCCGTCTGTCACATTCCTCTACGCCTGTTAATTACACAGATGAAGGCCCGCCTCCACCGCCGGAAGAACCACCCGCCTACGAACGGGATCCCCAGAAATTCGTCATGGTCCCCGCCAACGCCAGGCGCCGCCACCCGGTAGTGGAAGAACGATTGAAGGAACTGGCCGAGTTTGCCGAGACCACCCCGCTTAACTATATCGAACCGGGCAGCAGCAAACTGGGTATCGTCAGCGCCGGCGTCAGCTATCATTATGCCAGGGAAGTATTTCCCGATGCCACTTTCCTGAAACTGGGCATGGTCTATCCCCTGCCCGAAAAATTAATCCGAGAATTCGCTGACCAGGTGGAAAAAATCGTTGTAGTGGAAGAACTCGATCCCTTCCTGGAAGAACACTTGAAATTGATGGGTATAGAAGTTCATGGCAAAGATATCTTCCCCATACTCGGCGAATTTAGCCCCTCCCTGGTGCGCAGCTGTGCTGTGAAAGCGGGTTTGATCGAAGCGCCGCCGGCACCGCCAGAGTTAAAAAGCGATCTGGATCGTCCGATGCGTCCACCCATGCTCTGCCCGGGATGCGGCCACCGGGCCCTTTTCCATGTCCTCAGGGAAGAAGGAGTCCTGGTTACGGGGGATATCGGTTGCTATACCCTGGCCTTTGCGCCTCCATTAAATGCTATGCATACAACCGGCTGCATGGGAGCCAGCATCGGAGTTGCCCACGGCATCGACAAGGCCGGTGTAAAAGATGATGTAGTGGCCGTATTGGGAGACTCCACTTTTCTGCATTCCGGAGTCCATCCCGTTATCGACGTTCTTTACAACCAGGGTAACACCACCACGATTATATCGGACAACAACGCCACAGCAATGACCGGATTCCAGGAGCACCCTGGCACCGGCAAAACCATCCAGGGCCATCCCGCCAAAGTTGTTGATCCCGAAAAACTGGTTCGTGGTATCGGTTATGAAAAAGTCGATATCTGCGACCCCTACGACATCGATAAAATGGAAAAAATACTTAAAGACCACCTTAACAGCAAAGAACCGTCGGTTATCATTGCCCGCCATCCCTGCGTCCTCAGCACCAGGGAAAAGCACACCCCGCCGGAAGTGGATCCTGAAATCTGTATCAACTGCGGTATTTGCCTGGATATCGGATGCTCTCCGCTGGTCCAGGAAGAAGATCACGTCCGTATCGATACCCTGTTATGTAACGGCTGCGGCCTTTGCGTCAAAGTATGTCCCCAGGAGGCCATAATCGAAAGGTAAAACAAAGCAGCCTTAAAAAATTAGAGGGAGGCATGAAGACATGAAAAACATTGACTTTTTGATGGCCGGTGTCGGCGGACAGGGCACGATCCTGGCCAGCAATATCCTGGCCGAAGTAGGGTTGCAGCTGGGTTATGATGTAAAAAAGGCGGAAGTACACGGCATGGCCCAGCGGGGCGGGCAGGTAGACAGCCACATTCGCTGGGGGGAAAAAGTATATTCACCCCTTGTAGAAGAAAACAATGCCGATTATTTGATTGGCTTTGAGATGCTGGAAGCAGCCCGGTTCCCCCACTTCTTAAAAGAAAAATCACTGGCCCTGGTTAATGATTACCGCATCAACCCGCCCCTGGTCAACCTGGGCAAGGCCAACTACCCGTCTAAAAAAGAAATTGAAGCCCTGCTCCTGGAAAGGGCCGATAAAGTCCTCTGGGTTGAAGGGACGGGTATAGCCAAAGACTTGGGGAACCCGGCCATGATCGGTGTTGTCCTGCTCGGCGCACTGTCCAACCTGGTTGGTGGAGATAAAGAAGCATGGCTCGATGTAATCGGCCGGATGGTGCCGCAAAAGTTTGTGGAACTTAACAAAAAGGCCTTCAATGCAGGCCGCGAGGTTTCCGGTTAAAACTGGCTGGATCATTGAGTCTGACCGGGTTAAATGTTTTTGAGCGTTTTTGGTTAACAGCAGGGGCCCGCTTTTTAACCGGTGGGCACCGTGCCGTTAACTGCAATATACTTAATGATGAGGAGGGAATAAGGTGAATTTTGCTTCTTACGGTATCACTAATGCTTACAAGTATCCAGAGAAGGATTTTTTGATTGAGTTCAATCCATCAAAAAACCAGCGCCGGGTGCTCACCTGGAAAGAGTTCAATGATCAAACCAACCGTGTAGCAAACTATTTAAAAAACAAGCTGGGGATTGAAAAAGGCGATTTTGTATTACACCTGCAAATGAACAGCCTTGAATGGGTGGTCACCTTTCACGCCATTCTTCGAGCAGGGGCGGTAGCGGTCCCCCTAAATTTCCGCTTTGCCAGTTCAGATATCAAGTATGCCGCCGAAGCCAGCAACCCCAAAGCTTTTATCCTAAGTGAAGGGTTTCTGGAAAAAGTTAACCCGATCAAAGGTGAAATGAAAACAATCGAATCATACATTTGCATCGGCGACAACATTCCTGGAGATATGATCCCTTATTCAGAAGTCCGGGAGCACCCGGAAAATGAAGATCTCCTTGTCGAAGTTGACCCTGATGAGGCAGCCGAATTGATGTTTACATCCGGGACTACCGGTCCGCCCAAGCCGGTCTGTCAGGCCCATAAAACCTTATACGAAATCGGTATCGGTAACGCCCTGACTTATTCGGAAGGACATGAAACAGTGTACCTGGCCGCCCATCCCCTTTACCACAGCGGCAGCTTTTTCCTGTCATTCCCCTCCTACCTGGCAGGCGGTAAAATTATCATGCTGTTGGACTTAAGCGACCCCAAATATTTAATTGAAACCATCGCCAACGAAAAAATCAACAACGGTTGGGTCACGGTGCCCACCATGTCCGATTCGATCAATGCCATCAAAAAGGGAAACATCGATATCAATGATTACGATTTATCCTGTGTCACCGGAAATATTGTTATCGGCGCCCAGCCGGTCCCGTCAGCCCTGTTTAAAGACATGAAAAAATTGCTGCCCTTCAAAACCGGAAATATCTATGGCATTACAGAAGGGGGCGGCGGCGGAACTTTTAACCTTTATGATGAAGATGTCCTCGATCGGCCCGGGTCTATCGGTAAACCCACCTATAACGTCTCGGCCCGCGTGGTTGATGATCACGGGGTTGATGTTCCTGTTGGTGAAGTAGGAGAGTTACTGCTAAAAGGTCCCCGGAACATGAAAGAATACTTTAAAAACCCGGAAATGACCGAAAGAGCTATCAGGGATGGTTGGCTCTATACGGGTGATTTGGTCCGCAAGGACGAGGATGGCTACGTCTACATAGCCGACCGTAAAAAAGACCTGATCATTCGGGGCGGCGAAAACATTTTCCCCGTCGAAATAGAAGATGTTTTACGCCGCAACCCGAAGATAGCCGACGTGGCTGTAATCGGCTACCCGCATGAACGTTATGTTGAAATTGCCATGGCTGTAGTCCAGCTCTATCCGGAAGAAGAAATGACCGAACAAGAAGTAATCGACTTCTGCAAGGAAGAAGGCCTGGCCCGCTATAAATGGCCGGAAAAAATCGTTTTCGACCAGGTTATGCGCAATGTAACCGGGAAGATTGACAAACCCCGCCTGAGAGAAAAATATATCGAGGAAAAGTAAGCGAATAAATAGATCATCTTCAAGGGGACAGTAATTGGGGGGTGCGAACAAGGCACCCCCCCCCGTTTTCTGCATCATATTCTTTTTACGGCCTTATTCCGGCCGATTCGCTTTAACAAGCAGGTCCTTTAAACCAGCAGCGAAGAATGTCGCTTTCATGTCAGTATAGACAAAAGCTATTGTTGGGAGTTCCAACTGCCGTATTTCTCCCGCAGGACCCGGTGCAGGATTTTACCGGTTGCTGTTACAGGCATTTCCTTCTCCTGGATAAAATCAATTGATTTGGGTCGTTTATAACCGGCTATCTTATCCCGGCAGTAATCAATAATCTCTTTAGCCAGGTCTTCTCCGGGTTCATAACCTTGATTGGGAACGATAACAGCTTTAACCGCCTCTCCCCACTTATCATCGGGAATCCCGATCACGGCAATGTTTTTTACCGCCGGATGGCCTCCGACCACATTTTCAACCTCGGAAGGATAGACATTTTCTCCACCGGTGATAATCATGTTCTGTTTCCGATCAACCAGGTAGTAATAGCCTTCTTCATCACGGCGGGCCATGTCGCCGGCTGAACACCACTCACCGTGAAAAGCTGTTTCGGTTTTTTCTTCGTCTTTCCAGTATTCCTTGAAAACAATCGGTGAACGGCTGAAAAGTTCACCAACTTCGCCGTCCGGGACTTCTTCCCTGGTTATATCAAGCAATTTGATCCGGTCTGAGCCAAAAATCTCCCTGCCGATAGATCCAAGCTTGGTAAACTGCTCTTCCGGACGCAAATAGGTAACCAGGCCGGCTTCAGTTGAACCGTAGGCCTCCCACAGCTCTGCCGACTTGAAATAATCCATGATCGCCAGTTTTAGATCTTTCCGGGCCGGTGCGGAGGAGATCAACAGCTGCCTGATGCTGCTGACATCGTACTTCTGCTTGACCTCTTCGGGAAGGCTGAGAATAGTTATATAATGAGTGGGCACCAGCGAGGTATAAGTAATTTTGTACTCGGCCACCGTTTTCAAGAAATCTTCAGGATCGAAGGTAGTTACATTATAAACCATGGCCGGAGCGGCCAGCAGGGTATAGGCAAAGGAATAGTAAATAGAATTGACGTGGCACATAGGCATAACCAGCATTATTTTATCTTCCGAACGGACGCCCATGTTGACATTGCTGAGCATGTACTGGGCTATGTAACTCTCATGGGTTCTGACAGCGCCTTTGGGCTTGCCGGTTGTTCCGGAAGTATACATGATCGTCCAGACATCCGTTGCATCGACCATAACATCGGGTTCGCCCGGTGGGCTGTCATTTATAAACTGTTCGTAATTAACAAAACCTTCCGGCGCCTCCCCGTCGCCGATACAGATATAGTTGTCATCGGGGACAGTGGATAATTTGCTGCTGATGCTCTGGACGCCTTCCACAAAAGGAGCCTCGACAATAAAAGCCTTGCATTCGGCATGATTTACAATGTATTCATATTCCCGCGGCGTAAGGCGAAACATGATCGGCACCGCTATCTGTCCACCTTTGGCGCAGGCGGCATACATTTCCATCCATTCAACCCGGTTATAAGCCAGGATAGCCACCCGGTCCCCGTAGCCCACCCCTTTTTCCTTCAACCCGTTGGCTATGCGGCAGGCCCTGTCATTCCACTCTTTGAAGGTAAAACTTTTGTTTTTGTCCTGGCAGCCCAGGTGATCGGGATAATTGAAAGCATTGTTTTTTAGGAAGGTTCCAACATGCATCCACTTGCTAATGGTCATCATACCCCACCTCTACTAGTTATTTTAGATTGACGAACCCACTTAAATGTGTGAAATATCTCTATCATATATTAAGATTAACTATTCTTCATTATTAAACATTTCCCTTCCCCCGAACCTTCGAAATGCGGTGGTAGCCCATTTATCACACTATGAAGGAAAAAATACCTCTTTTAGGTGATAGAAAAAGAAGCCCAAATTTAATAATATTTATTTTATAAGAAGTATTACTAATCTTCCCTTCATACTATATTTTCTAAAAATGATTAAGGGGGTTATAAGAGACAAGCAGCAAAGGTTTAATCTATTTTCAACCTGTATCTTAATTAGCTTTTAGGAGGAGATGTGATAATGCCTTTTTTTGAAGAAAAATGGGAAACCATGTCCCAGGATCAACTGCGGGAAATCCAGTTTGAAAAGTTTAAAACGCAAGCCCACCGGGTTTGCAACAGCCCTTTCATCAAAAATCGCTTCGCAGAAAAAGGTTTGGAACCCGGGGATATTAAAAACTGGGAAGACATAGAGACGGTTCCTTTCATGTCAAAGTCCGACCTGAGGGACAATTACCCCCGCGGACTGGTCTCGGGTGATTGGGAAGACGTGGTCCGGGTCCATATGACCTCCGGCACTACGGGAGTGCCGACTCCCATGATGTACAGCAAAAACGACCTCGACGTCTGGACGGCCTGCATGGCCCGCAATTTTACCGCCGGAGGCCTGAAGAAAAGCGATATCATTCAGCAATCGCATGGTTACGGTCTTTTTACCGGCGGTTTCGGTTTTCATTATGGCATGGAAGCCGTGGGTGCAAAAATTATTCCCACCGGGGCGGGCGGTACGGAAAGACAGCTGCGCCTGATGAAAGAATGGGGAACCACCGTCTTTACCGGCACCCCTTCATATGCCGTTTATATGGCCGAATTTGCCGCCGAAAAAGGCATTGACCCGGTCAAAGATCTTAAGCTGCGCCTGGGCTTTCACGGTGGAGAGCCCTGCTCGGATGAATTAAGAGAAAGGATAAACGATCGTCTTGGCTACAAAGCTCATGGCGGCGGCATGAGACGCTGTTACGGACTCACTGAAATGGGCGGCCCCATATCCATGGACTGCGAGTATGAAAACGGGATTCATCTCTGGGCCGACCACTACCTGGTTGAAGTTCTCGATCCGGAAACTATGAAGCCGGCCGGCAAAGACCAGCCGGGTGAACTGGTGGTCAGCAATCTCAGCTTTGAAGTGATGCCGCTTTTGCGTTACCGGACCGGAGACCATGTTGTTGCCAGCTTTGACAAGTGCGAGTGCGGACGAACCCATCCCCGCATCACAACTTTCCTGGGCCGCCTGGACGATATGATCCTGGTGGGCGGCACCAATATTTTCCCCTGCCAGGTAGAATATATACTGCTCAATCATCATGAACTCAGTGAAAACTGGCAGATCATAGTGGGCGAGAGAAAAGGCCTCCATACCATGAAAATTGAAATTGAACCTACCACCTGGACCGATGTTGACGAGCACTTCATCGAAGCCCTTGAAAAAGAGCTCCACCAGCAGCTGGCGAAAAAGTGCGAAGTGGAAATAAAGCCCATAGGCAGCCTGCCTCGCTTTGAAGGCAAAGCGGTTCGAGTCATTGATCATCGCACCTAAACATGGGTGTTCAACCGAAAGGGTTAGCCCTGATTTCATCCTATTTTAACCTTGATTCCATGCTTTTAAGGGATTTTTTTAACAGTCCCATTTCAGTAAGCTTAAAGGAAAGGTAAAAAAGAAACGACACCGTTTTAGGACTATTTAAAGTAATTAGAGCATCAACAGTTATAGCTGCCGCACCCGGTCCAATATAAGCAGGCGATAAAAACCACCCTATTTAAGGTCCCAGGGCAAAGCAAATAAAAAAGGCGCAGGATACAGGGCAGTATATTGCCGAAGGAGGTAAACAAAATGGGTTTTGAACGTTTTGGCCGTTTGAGCTTCACGTCCCAGGCAAAAACCAATGCTTTCGTGGATTACCTGGAGCAGGGAGACCTTTATGCCACCAGGTGCAGCCCCTGCAACATCACTTTTTTCCCACCGCGGGCTGACTGTTATTCCTGCCTGGGCAGTGATATGGAATGGGTGAAGCTCAACCCCAGGGGTGAGCTGATCAGCTTCACCAGGTCTTATTTTGCCCCGACCGGTTTTGAAGAAGACGTCCCCTATATCCTGGCCGTCGCTCAATTCAACGACACGAAAGTGTTCGGCCGGTTTAAAAAAGGTTTTACCGAAAAAGATCTCTCCGGGGGGATGGCGGTCAAGGTGGAGCCGGTAACATTTCCAGACGGACAGATCAGTTACCAGTTTGAACCTGTATCCTGATCAGCCGCAATTAGTATTTATTAATAAAGCAGTATTCCGGTATCAAGGGGGGTGAAGAAGCCTAAGGATCGCCAGCGGCACCGGAACCGAAAACATGATAGAACTAAAGTTTGGAAATAATACCTTAGAAGGAGGATTAGCATGGACCTTAACAAGTGGCCCCGTCAGGGAGGAATAGTTGATCACCAGCTTTACGGTGACGATTATTTTGGCACGGAACCTCCCTGCGTAATGTACGAAAAGAAACCGGTTTTGGATTCAGAAGGCAAGGAAGTAGAAGGTCTGTTCACGGCCTGGGTAACATTGAATAACCCCAGGCAGTACAATTCCTATACCACTGAAATGGTCAAAGGGGTTATAGCCGGGATGCACAAAGCTTCCATGGACCGTTCGGTGGTAGCTGTAATTTTCACCGCCGCCGAAGACAGGGCTTTTTGCACCGGCGGCAACACCAAGGAGTATGCCGAGTACTACAGCGGTAATCCCAGCGAATACGGCGCCTACATGGACCTTTTTAACGGCATGGTCGATTCCATCTTGATGTGCAAAAAACCGGTCATCTGCCGTGTCAACGGTATGCGGGTCGCCGGAGGGCAGGAGATAGGAATGGCCTGCGATATCACCATTTCTTCCGATCTGGCCATGTTCGGCCAGGCCGGACCCAGGCACGGTTCCGCCCCGGTGGGAGGATCCACCGACTTTTTGCCTGAGTACCTGACCATGGAGCAGGCTATGTGGAGCTGTATTTCCTGCGAACTGTGGAGTTCTTACAAAATGCTCCGGCTGGGCCTGATCTCCAAGGTGGCCCCGGTGCTCAAAGTAAACGGGGAATTTGTCCGCAATCCCCTGGTAATCACCGATAAGTATATTGATAACGGGGAAATTGTATACGGAGAAATTGCCGGACGCGAGCAAAAAGATAAGGGCAAAGAAATGTTAAAATCCGGTGAAACAGACTTTTCCCTGCTGGATAAGGAAGTCGATAAAGTGGTCTGGACGCTCAGCAACCTCTTCCCGAACTGCCTGATGATGTCTATCGATGGCATCCGCCAGAAGAAAAAATTCTTCTGGGACCAGGCTAAATTACCCAGCCGCCACTGGCTGTCCGCCAACATGCAAACAGAAGCTTACCTGGGCTTCAATGCCTTCAACACCAAGAAGTTGACCGGCCAGGATACCATCGATTTTATCAAGTACCGTCAACTGCTCGCAGAAGCCCATCCCTTCGACCAGGAGCTGATCGATGCGGTAATGGGAGAGAAGCAGGAATAGAAACCTGCCCCGATTTATTACTTAGAACTGAAAGTTAGAAGGTGTTCCCGGACCGGCTTCATAATTCAGCTAACTGGTTATGATGCGACCGGGAACACCGCTCCTCCCTGCTAAAATGGCAGCAGTTAGAAAGAGGTGAGTTTGTTTGGCTTATAACTATTTGTATACCGGAAGCGATGACGGGGTGGCCACTATAACCCTGAACCATCCCCCGCTCAATGTCTTGAACATCGAGATGATGGAGGAATTAATCCAGGCCCTGGAATGGGCCAGCGCGCAGCCGGAACCGGTGGTGGCAATCACCGGTGAAGGAAAAGCTTTTTCTGCCGGCGTAGACATAGCCGACCACACCCCCGATAAAGTTGAATCCATGATTGATGTTTTCGACCGCCTTTTCCATGCCATGTCTGAAATCAATAAACCGATAGCCGCCCTGGTTAACGGGGCAGCCCTTGGCGGCGGTTACGAAATTGTCCTGTTTTGCGACCTGGTTGTGGCTTCAGAAAAAGCCAAGCTGGGGCAGCCGGAAATACAGGTGGGAGTCTTCCCTCCCATTGCCTGCTACGTTTTGCCCCGGCTGGTTTCATGGCCCCTGGCCATGGAGATACTGTTAAGCGGCGATACCTTCGAAGCGGCAAGAGGAGAGCAAATTGGCCTAGTTAACAAGGTTGTCCCCGCAGAAAGTTTCCAGGCCGAAGCCAGGGATTTCCTGAAGCGCTTTACCAGGTTGAGCCCTGCTATTCTGCCCCTGACTAAAAAGGCCGCCCAGGCCGGACTGGGCAAAGATTTTAAAGAGGGGCTCGAAGCCATAGACCGGATTTACCTCGATGAAGTTATGAAGACAGAAGATGCGGTGGAAGGACTGCAAGCATTCATGGATAAACGCAAGCCGACCTGGAAAGGAAAATAATATTGCTAAAGGAGGTTTTACCTCATGAGCATGCCGGCAAAAATTGAAACATGGCAAATGACAGAACCCGGAAAGCTCGAAAAAACCAGTATCGATGTGCCGGAACTGCAACCCGGTGAAGCCCTGGTTGAAGTAGCCGGGTGCGGAGTTTGCCATACTGATGTCGGTTATTTTTACGACGGCGTCCCCACGGTTAATGATCCTCCGCTGACCCTCGGCCATGAAATAAGCGGAAAGGTTATCGCCGGTGATGAAAATTTAATCGGAAAGGAAGTAATTGTTCCGGCGGTCATGCCCTGCAATAAATGCGATATCTGTGCTGCAGGCAGAAACAATCGCTGCCTCAAGCAAAAAATGCCCGGCAACAGTATGGGGATTTATGGAGGGTTTTCCAGCTATATCCCGGTTCCCTCAGAAGACCTGTGCATTATAGAAGACCGTAAAGGAATGCCCCTGGAGTACCTTTCGGTGGTCGCAGATGCTATAACCTCGCCCTACCAGGCAGCCAAACGGGCCGACATCCAACCGGGGGACCGGGTGGTCATTATCGGAGCAACCGGCGGCATCGGCGTATATATGACCCAGATCGCCGCCGCCCTGGGCGCTGAAACAGTGGTTGCCGTAGCCAGGAGCAAGGAAAAACTGGAACGTTCCCTTGACTACGGGGCCACCCATGCCATCAGCACCCTTGACCAGGGCGTAAAAGATATCAAGAATGCCTATAAAGGTTACTGCAAGGAAAACGGCCTTCCCGGGCACGGATGGAAAATATTTGAGTGTTCCGGCTCCAAGATGGGTCAGGAAATTGGGCTGGAACTGCTTTCTTTTACCGGAAAACTGATGGTGGTAGGTTTTGGAATGCATAAAGTTGAATATATGCTCTCGAGGCTGATGGCTTTTGACGCCGAAATTATCGGGACCTGGGGCTGCCTGCCCCGTTATTACAAGGAAGTTTTACAAATGATCCTTGATGACAAAATCAAGATTGAACCTTTTGTAGAGGTACGGCCCATGAGCCAAATCGAAAAATCATTTGAAGAATCACATGCCGGAAAACTGGTAAAAAGGGTGATTTTGCAGCCTGATTTCTAAAAGGACCCTTACTTACAGATTTGTAACCTGTCCCGGTCCGGCAAACAATAGCAAGCATGCAAGTTCATGCAGAAAAGAACTCCCCTCCCTGCCTGCAGGTAAGGGCCGGGAGGGGCTTCTTCTTTCCGCTTTTACCGCAAACAAGGTTTAAGCCGGGGGAAGAAAGTTACGGGAGGCAGATAGACGTGGAATATATAATTGTTGGCAACAGCGCCGCCGCGGTTGGGGCAATTGAATCTATCCGGAAAGTTGATCAAAAAAGCAACCTGACCGTGGTCAGCAATGAGCCAGAACATGTTTATTCCCGGCCGTTAATCGCCCATTACCTGGCCGGGGACGTAAAAGAAGACCGCATGCCTTACCGCCCGGAAGATTTCTATAAAAAACACCGGGTAAATTTAATGCCAGAAAGAACGGTAACGGAAGTAGACCCCCTGGCCGAGCAGATCTGCCTGGAAGACGGATCGCGCCTTAAATATGACCACCTGCTTTTAACTACCGGCTCCAGGGTTAACGCCCCTCCCATTGCAGGCTGCGAAGATTACGATGGAGTCGGCATCTTCCAGACCTATGAAGATGCCAGGCAAATAATAGCCCGCCTCCGGAAGGGAAACAGGGCTGTAGTAATCGGAGCGGGCCTGATCGGCCTGCGAGCCGCTTACGGCCTCCAGGAAGCCGGGGCCAATGTAACCTTAATTGAACTGCTGCCCCGGATCGCCAGCAGGGTCCTCGATCAGAAAAGTTCAGAAATGGTCCGCAGGAGCCTTGAAGCAGGGGGCATCAACGTTTTAACCAGCTGCGCAGTCCAGGAAATAACCGGAAACAGCTCTGAAGGGGTGACCGGGATCACCCTCAAAAGCGGAGAAAAAATAGACTGCGACCTGGTCATCATTGCCACCGGGGTTGCTCCCAACACTACCCTGGCTGAAAACACTCTCATTGAGGTAAATATGGGTATCGTCGTCAACCCCTACTTCCAGACATCATTATCCAATATTTTTGCCGCCGGTGACGTAGCCGAAACACACGACATCCCCAGGCAAAGCGGCATGGTCAATGCCAACTGGCCCAACGCCTACGAACAAGGCCGCTATGCCGGCCTTTGTATGGCCGGTGAAATGAAACGGTACCCTGGTTCGGTTGGCATGAACGCCGTTTCTTTTTTTAATATGCCCGTCATCTCCATGGGCCTTTTCGATCCGGAATCTGAAGAAATAGAAGGGGCGGAAATTAAAGAAAGAATCAGCGAAAAAAACAATATTTATCAAAAGCTGGTTTTTAAAGACAACCGCCTCAAGGGAGCCATCCTGATCGGCGATATCAGCTATGCAGGCGCAATCAACGATCTGATCAGAGAGCAAAACCTGGTCGGCATTATTAAGGATTCCGTCCTTGAAGAAAAATACCAGCTGTACGACTACCTGCGTAAGAAAAGAGAGGCCGACGTGGAAGGCACAGCTATCGAGTGGCCGGAAACTCATTCATCAACCAGGCGTTACGAAAAAAGCTTCAACGAAAAAAGCTGGACTGAAAGAGAGCTGGATAAAAGGGCCTGGCGGTAACCATCCGGCCTTTTAGAGAGGTGATTACAGTGGAAGAAACAAGACCGCTTTGTGTCAATGCAGTTGTAAATCTTACCGACCGCACAGTTGATATTGTAGAAACGCCTGAAGAAATAATCCGGAACTTTGTCGGCGGCCGGGGCCTGAACATGTACTACCTTTACAAGTATTTGAAACCGCAGGCCGACCCCCTATCACCGGACAATGTCTTGATCCTGGGCTCAGGGATTTTAACCGGTACCCTGGCTCCCAATACCGGGCGGCACAGCGTGACCTGCAAATCACCCGAATCGGGAATTATCGGCGATTCCAATATCGGGGGGTTCCTGGGCCCGGAAATGCGCTTTGCCGGGTTTGACCGCCTGATTATCCTGGGCAAGGCAGATAAACCGGTCTACCTTTACCTGGAAGATGGCAACATCGAAATCCGCGATGCCTCGGATTACTGGGGCCTCCTCTGCAGCGAAACCGAGGCCAGGTTCCATTACGACCTGGGTTCCGACGTTGAAGTACAGTCCATCGGCCCCGCCGGGGAAAACCTGGTCCGCTTTGCCTGCACCCGTTACGGCGTAAAAAATGCCGCCGGACGATGCGGCACCGGGGCGGTCTGGGGTTCCAAAAACCTGAAAGCTGTAGTGGCCAGGGGCAACCGCGGGTTACCGGTAGCCGATCCCCAGGGCATGATCAATAAATACATCGAACTCAGGGACTATCTTAAGGAATCGAAGGTAATAAACGTTTTGGGTCGGGTTGGCACGCCTTTGCTCTACGACGTCAGCAACTACCTTGGAGCCATCAGGACTCATAACAGCCAGCAAACTGTTTTTTTCGATACCCTTAATGCCGAAGAAGTCCACAAGCACGTCGAAAAAATGATCGGCTGTTACGGCTGCGTGGTCCACTGCCGGCACCGCAATACTTTAGGCGGGGAAGGGCCCGAATATACCACCGAGGTTCTCCTGGGCGCCAATATCGGGGTTGCCGATACCGCCAGGATGATCGATTTGAACAACATCGTCAACGACCTGGGCCTGGATGTTTCTTCAACCGGGACCTACCTCGCCTGGGCCATCGAGCTGTTTGAAAAAGGATATCTTAATGAAGAAACAGCCGGCCGCGTCCTTCGTTTTGGCGATTATGACATGGCTAAAAAATTGATCTACGATATAGCCTACCGGAAAGGTCTGGGTGACACCCTGGCCGAAGGAAGCAGGCTGGTCCAAAAATTTGGGCCGGAAACAGCCGACTTCCTGATTGCCATCAAGGGCCTGCCCCAGTCCGACCCGCACGATGTGCGCTACCTTAAAGGTTTTGCCCTGGGAATTGCTACTTCTTCCCGAGGCGCAGACCACCTCCGCAGCAGGCCTACCCTGGAAATCCTGGACCTGCCCGTTTCATTTACCACCCAGCTTTACGGCGAACCGGTGGATCCCAACCCGACTTCTTACGAAACGAAAAGCACGGTGGTCCATTTCAGCGAAACCATCTATGCCGTCGTCGACTGTATGGGCATCTGCAAATTTGTCTGTCACGGTTTCAACAGCCCCCGCAACCTGAATTACGACCATTTCAGGGAACTGACCAGGCTGGCTACCGGCCTCGAATTCAGCAAAGAGGAGTTGAAAAAGGTTGGACGCCGGGTCATAGACCAGGAAAGGCTGATTAATTACCAGGAAAAAGGTATCTCCAGGAAGGACGATACCCTGCCGGCCCGCTATTTTGACGATCCCATGCCCAGCGCCCGGGCCAAGGGCAGCCACATAGACCGGGAAGGCTTTAATAAAATGCTTGACGAGTATTATGATCTGGCCGGGTGGGATCGGGACGGCATGCTACCGAGGGAACGTATTGAGGAATTAAACCGGCTCCGGGACCTGACCGACAAATAGGGAGGACTGATAGCATGGCTGTAAAACAAAAACAAATCTACTGCCGCCCTTCTCTGTGCATTGGCTGTAGAATTTGCGCCAATGCCTGCGCCCTGACCCATGAAGGAACGGCTAATCCACGCCTGGGAAGGATCGGCATTCGCCAGAACCTTTTCGAACGTTACGAATACCAGGAATTGTGCCGTCACTGTGTCGAGCCTCCCTGTCTCGACGCCTGTATGGTCGGCTGTATTGAAAAAGATGAAGAAACGGGCATTGTGACCAATGACGACCGTTGTGTTGGATGCTGGATGTGCGTAATGGTCTGCCCTTATGGCAGTATGAAAAGAAACCTGGTGAAGCAGATGGCTGTTAAATGTGACCAGTGCCAGGACCTGGAGGGACCGGTATGCGTAGAAACATGCCCTACCGGAGCCCTGGTATACGAAGACAGGGAAGATGTACAGGAAAAACCCTTCTTTTCCGGGCCTTCAGTAACTTAATTACCCAAAGTGGGAGTTTAAACAATGGCCATCAAGGTAGAATTTAAATCAGGCTTGAAAGACATCACCGGCGTTTCAAGGACCGGCCTGGATAAATCATTCAACACCTTTGAAAAAGCTTTGAATGAGCTGATCAGGCAGTATCCCGACTTGAAAGATGAAATGTTCTATTCAGATGGGAGCATAGACTTTGCTTACCAGATTTTTCTTAACGGCAGGCGGCTTTCATGGCCGGAAGATAAAGAAACACGGCTTAAAGACGGGGATGAACTGCTTTTCCTGATTTTTATGGCCGGTGGATAAAAACTGCCCGATTGAACTTGAAACAATCATAATAGCACCGCACAATAATGGCGGAACCAGTATGAACACTTACCGGAATCCGAACCGCCGGCAGTTCATAAAATATTGAAAAAGGTGATCATTGTGCTTAAGAACATCTTTTCCAGGGAAGACGGGGCGGGTATTCATTACGGGTTCATTATTATCAGTGTGGGGACAATAATTGTGGTAGGCTCATTGGGTTTTGCCCGTTTCGGCTATACCATGATTTTACCGGTTATGCAGCGCAGCCTGGAATTAAGCTCAACTGAAATGGGCTTGCTGGCTACGGGAAACCTGACCGGTTACCTGATCTTTTCTCTCCTGGGCGGGATCCTGGCCAGCCGCTACGGCCCGAAAATCGTTATTACCTGCTCCCTGTTTATGGTCGCGCTGGCCATGATCGGGACCGGTTTTGTGCAGGGATTCGCCCTGGCCTTTTTCATGCGCCTGGTTACCGGGCTGGGCAGCGGGGGCAGTAATGTCCCCATGATGGGTTTGGCCTCTTCCTGGTTTTCGCCGCGCAAGCGGGGTATGGCTACCGGCTTAATGTCCGGTGGAAGTGGGATCGGCCTGGTTCTGGTAGGCATAGTCCTGCCCAGGGTTTTTGCATATTATGGGGACTTTGGCTGGCGGGTTAGCTGGTACCTGCTTGGCGGACTGGTGCTTATAATTGCTATTTTGAGTTATAAATTCCTGGTTAACCGCCCCGCCCAGCTCGGCCTGCCTCCTGTTGGCGGTAAAAAAGAACCGGAAAACGTGGAAAAAGCGTCTTCCCTGCAGTGGTCCCTCGTATTTGGATCCAGGACAATCTGGCACATGGCTGTAATTTATTTTCTATTCGGTTTTTCCTACATCATATATTCAACTTTTTTCGCCTCTTTTTTAGTTGACGAAAGAGGTATGCTCGAAACAACCGCCGGCAATCTGTGGGCCCTGGTTGGCGTTCTCAGTATTTTCAGCGGACTGTTATGGGGCATGTTCTCAGATCACTTCGGCCGCCGGGCCGGCTTTGTGGCGATTTTTACCCTGCAGTTTATCTCCTTCCTGATTTTTTCCCGCACTTTTGATTTTAGTGGGTACCTGATCTCCTCCATCCTTTTCGGATTGACTGCCTGGAGCATTCCCGGGGTCATGGCCGCCACTGCCGGCGATCACCTGGGCAGCAGGCTGGCTCCGGCGGGGCTGGGCCTGGTAACTCTCATATTTGGTATCGGTCAGGCCCTGGGGCCGGCTATTGCCGGTTACCTGGCTGATCTGACCGCTTCCTTTTCATTGGCATTTCTGCTTGCTGCTATCGGAGCATTAATCGGGGCTATAGTTTCTTTCTTTTTAAATCTAAAGCAGGCTGCTCCTCTCGAAGAAGAAAAAAGTAGCGGATGACCTTTGGTTATACTAGTTAAAAACAGCATTAACACACAATAACTACTTACCAGGCCAGATCTATTTGAAGCCTGTTTTTTTTATGGTAAAATAAGCAGGGCTTCAAACCATAAAACCATAACCCCTACACTAAAAAGCAAAGCGGGTATTAAATATATGACTGAACATAACAGCTCAAACCATCATAAGCAGGAAAAACAGCTAGAAGAAGAAGTTGTGGGCAAAAATGTTCAGCAGGCCTATCCGCCTCGTAAAAAAATCGGCCTGGTGGCAGGGCCCCTATTTTTTATACTCTGCCTTGTTTTCATACCGGTAACCGAATCTTTTACCTTCCCCATGCGCAGCGCCCTGGCTTCGACAGGCTGGATAGCTCTCTGGTGGCTTACCGAAGCTGTGCCTATACCGGCCACATCGATCCTGCCGTTGATCTTGTTTCCTTTAACCGGGGTAATGGGTTTTGAAAAAACAGCAACCGGTTATGCCGATTCAATCGTATTCCTTTTCCTGGGCGGATTTATGCTGGCCGCAGCCATGCAGCGCTGGAATTTGCACCGCAGGATGGCCCTGACCATTGTCAAAGCCATGGGCCCCCAACCCAATCGGCTCATCTTTGGCTTTATGCTGGCTACGGGATTTTTATCGATGTGGATCAGCAACACGGCCACCTCCATGATGCTTATGCCGGTAGGTTTAGCTGTAATCCTGCAGGTAGCCCGCCTGATCAAAGAGCAAAACCTGGATATTGAAGTGGAAGCCGGCAAGTTCTCTTTCGGTACCGCCCTGATGCTCGGCATCGCCTATTCCGCTTCTGTGGGAGGAATGGGCACCTTGATCGGCACTCCCCCCAACGCCATTTTTGCCTCTGTGGCTGAAGCCACCCTGGATAAAAGTATATCCTTTCTGGATTGGATGGTTTTCGGTGTGCCCCTGTCCATAATCTTTATTGTCTTGATCTGGTATTACCTGATCAAAGTCTTCAAGTTGGACCGGATTAAAGGCCTCAAAGCCGGCAAAGAGGTTATTGAACGGGAAATAGATCAGCTCGGGCCCATAAAAAAAGAGGAAAAAATGGTCCTTATAGTTTTTTCCCTGGTCGCCATGGGTTGGATAACCAGGAGCCTGCTCTTTGAAGAGCTTATACCCGCCCTTACCGATCCCATGATAGCTGTAATCGGGGCCTCTATACTCTTTATCCTCCCTTCCAATTTCAGCAAGGGCGTATTTCTTTTAGACTGGGACACGGCCGTTAAAATACCCTGGGGCATCCTGCTCCTTTTTGGCGGGGGCATTGCCATCGCCACCAGCTTCCAGGAATCGGGCTTGACCGAATGGCTGGGCGGACAGCTGGCTGTACTGCAGCACACCCCTCCCCTGCTGGTTATTTTCGGTATTTTTGCCCTGGTGGTTTTCCTTTCAAACGTAACATCGAATACCGGAACCGTTTCCATGATCCTGCCTGTCATGATTGCCATGGCCGGAGCTATGACCGTCCATCCCCTTGGTTTCATGATCGTGGCCACTACAGCTGCTTCATTTGCCTTCATCCTGCCCGTAGCCACACCGCCTAATGCCGTGGTTTTTGGCAGTGGCTATATATCAATCGAACAAATGGCCAAAGCAGGTCTGGGCATCACCTTGATCACTATACTTTTAGTTCCCCTGATCATGTATTTTTGGTTGCCCCTGGTCTGGGGTGTTAGCCTTAATTAAGCAGCATATCTATCAAGCATTATGGCCGGGCCAGGTTTTAACACTTCCCTTATCACCTGTCTAAAAGTCCAACCGGGCTGGCCGGCAAATAAAAAACCGGCTAACCATTGGCCGGTTTTTCTAAGCAAACAGCTCATTATCTTTAATTCTGCTTCCAATATCAAGAAGCTTCGCCTTTACACTTATAACCCTGCAAACCACAATGGCGAACCTGGACCTGCGACACTACTAAGTTTAAAATAAGGCCATTTTCTAGTCTATACCCCACTTGAGATCTTCCACGCACATCGGGCATACAGGCCCGTTCACCCGGGCCGCTTCTTTCCTGGATTCAAGAAAAGACCTTAGAACATCACTTGAAACTCCAAGGGTGGCATTTGTTTTTTCTGCTTCTAAAGAATTAAGTTTGGGGCTGGAGGCGAGAACAGTTTTTATTATTACCTTTAAAGCCTTAACAAACGCTTCACCAGGAGCGCCTAAATCTTCGGACCGGCCGATTTTCCAATTGTACATGGCCTGCACCTCCCATTGGCTGGATTGCTCTTAAGAGCATCCTTCAAGGTAATCATATTATACCATATACATTTGACTATTTCCTTAATTCGAAATAGGCAAATTAATAATATTTGCCATGCATTTGCTTCCACCTCTCCTCCTTCTTCTTCTCGACCCGGG